>OLQH01000040.1_pt1 | contig 140442 bp, 135 predicted proteins | sample 1672671 | NCBI WGS metagenome assembly OLQH01 (sample SAMEA3136712, study PRJEB25190) | human gut metagenome | reverse complement strand
ATTCTTGAGTCACATATGCAAAGAGGAATTGTCTAACTTAATTTGACAATTAATATCTATTAAAAACGATTTTCTTTCATCAGTTTACCTCAATCAAAAAATACGGTGAAAAGCACGGGATGAGTCGAACGGTTGTATACAAAATTGTTGACCATATCCGGAAAGAATTAGGTCAATACGGTATTAAGTTATCCAAAAATTTACAACTTAGCGGCAATGAAATGGCGATTAGACAATATTTTACTATGCTCTATTACCGAATTTACAAAGATTCTGAAGAATTATATAATCAAACAGATCTTCGCGCAGTGAACCAATTATTGGCTCAATTGAAAGGCTCTTATGAAAATATCACTAATTTTCATTTATTTAAACATTATGTATTGGTGGCGTTAGAACGAACGCAAAGAAAAGCTAATTATTTTTTATCCCAAGAAGAAAATCCATTCGCTTTTGATGAAGAAAGTTCGATTTATCAAGAAATTCAAAGTTGGATCAACGAAGTGATGAAGGCGACTCATGCAGAGAAAAACGCAGAAATTCAAGGAATTATCGGCAATTTATCGGTCTATCAAAGTGAACTTATTTCGGAACATTTGCTAAGTTCTCACAATGAGGCAATTACGGCTACGAAAACATTATTCTTTTCTTATATGCCGTTTACAATTTCGGACGAAGAATTTTATCAAGAAATTGTTCCGATTATTTATCAACATCGTTTTATTACGCCGTTCATCGATATCACCTTACGAATTATGGATTTAGAATTTTTTCAGGAACGCTACCCAATTGTTTTTAATAGCTGTCGTCAGTTTTTATTTGCGTTGGATTGCTCGGCGTTTGAGTTTAGTAAGCTTTCTTTATTTTTTGATTTGCTATTAGTGTTATCCCGTCTTTATGACCAAAGGAATGAAAAAAGCACGATCAATCTTTATGTGAATTTTACGCAAGGAGAAAAATATACTCAGTTTATCAAAGAACAAATCAAAATATTCGAATCTTTCAGCATTCACTTTCATTCAGCGATTCGACCAGATACTGATTTAGTAGTTTCGGATTATTTACCAAAAACGTTATTTTCAGTAAAATGTTTAATTTGGTTAGCGCCCCCGCGAGCCAGTGACTGGCAAAATTTTGGCAACGAAATTGTCCGAATTAATAAAGAGCTACAACAAACGAAACAAAGAAAAAGCGAATAAAAACAGTCGCAACGTGTTTTAGTTGCGACTGTTTTTTGTTACTGAATGTTTATAGTAAACTTTCTCATTATCACTGATGTAAAAAATTTTAAATAAAAGCCAAATAGGATTGAAGAAAAAGAAAAAATTGCTAGTGAAGGACCAATTCTCTAAAGTTTTTCTCAAATATAGTAGAATTCCTTTCTTTTCTTCTGTGAGAAAGATATAATAAAAAACGTATGAACAAAGGAAAAGGGATGACGAATGAATAGAAAAGAGAAAACAAATTTAGATAGTCGAATTGATTACGGCGTGATATTACCAGTTTTTCTTTTATCACTAATTGGTATGCTATCGCTTTACGTAGCGCTTTACAATGATCCAAGCAAACCTAAAATTGGTAGCTTGTTAATGAAACAAGGACTGTGGTATTTAGTCGGAGGATTAAGTATTGTCATTATTATGCATTTTAGCTCAAAATTACTCTGGCGGTTAACGCCCGTTTTTTATGCACTTGGATTAGTATTAATGGGATTACTACTGAAATTCTATGACCCCGTGCTAGCAGAGCAAACAGGTTCTAAAAACTGGATTCGCTTTGGTGGCACCACATTCCAACCATCGGAATTGATGAAGATTGCGTTTATTTTGATGTTGGCCTATATAGTGACCATGCATAATGTTAAATATGTGGACCGAACACTCAAAAGCGACTTTTGGCTAATCGCTAAAATGCTATTAGTCGCGATTCCGGTAATTGTTTTAGTACTTTTACAAAAAGACTTCGGGACGATGTTAGTTTTCTTAGCCATTTTTGGGGGAGTTTTCTTAATGTCTGGCATTACTTGGAAAATTATTGTGCCAGTTTTTATTTTAGCTGCTCTAGTGGGGGCAGGAACTATTTACTTGATTACAACAGAAACAGGTAGAGATTTATTGTCTAAGTTAGGGGTCGAAGCCTATAAATTTGATCGGATTGATTTATGGCTAAATCCTTTCCATACAGATCCAGATCGCTCATTCCAACCAGCGCTAGCATTAACAGCAATTGGTTCTGGGGGCCTTTTCGGAAAAGGCTTTAATGTGAGTGATGTGTATGTCCCTGTTCGTGAGTCAGATATGATTTTTACAGTTGTTGGTGAAAACTTTGGCTTTATTGGTGGCTGTTTCATTATTTTGTTGTATTTTATTTTAATCTACCGCATGATTCGCGTTTGTTTTGATACAAATAATGAATTCTATGCCTACATTGCCACAGGAATTATCATGATGATTTTGTTCCATGTTTTTGAAAACATTGGAGCGAATATTGGTTTACTACCATTAACTGGGATTCCATTACCGTTTATTAGTCAAGGTGGTTCTTCCATTTTAGGTAACATGATTGGGGTGGGCTTAATTATGTCCATGCGTTACCAACAAGAAACGGTTCGTACCAGAAGTGGTCGTTAAAGAAAGAAGAAAGAAGGGGTAGAAATGTACACACTTTATGAATATCCTAAATGCTCAACTTGTAAAAAAGCGAAAGCGTGGTTAGATCAACAAGACGTTAAATACCAAGCAATTGATATTAAAGCGACACCGCCTAGTAGTGAACAACTAGCAAAATGGATGAAAGAAACCGGCTTGCCTGTTCGTCGTTTTTTTAACACAAGTGGGGTTTTATATAGAGAACAAGGCTTAAAAGATCTTGTTGACAGTTTTTCTATTGAAGAAGCAAGTCAGCGTTTAGCTGCGGATGGCATGTTGATTAAGCGTCCAATTCTCTTAAAAGACAATACATTTCTAACGAATGGTTTTAAAGAAGCAGATTACGAAGGAGTGCTTGGAAAATGAGTGAAATGAAACAAATTGATCAATTATGGATCTTACCAACAGAAGCAGGTTATAAAATTGGTTTAACCGCCGAAGCCCAAGAGGATTTAGGAAAGATTACTTTTGCAACGTTTCCAAAAGTCGGACAAACATTAGCTAAAGGTGACTCTTTAATTGAATTAGAAGCAGAAAAAGCAGTCAGTGAATTCAGTAGTCCATTATCTGGTAAAGTAGTCGCGATTAATGAAGCGGCTGATCAAGAGCCAAGTGCGTTAGATGAAGAAAATGCCTGGATTGCTGTTTTAGCAGATGTTGAACCAACAGAATTTGAAAATCTTTAGTCTTACGTTGACAAAGCCAATGTTTATTGCTATAATTTTCTCAATCTAATCAAAAGAAAGCTTTGAAAAGAAGAGTACATGTTAAGGACGTTTGAAGAGAGCCCTGTTTGCTGAGAATGGGTAACAGATTTAAGATGGAAGATGGTCTTTGAGCAGAGTAAGTGAGCGAAGCAGTGAACTTACTACGGGGCGCCCGTTACAGCCAACGGTATGCGAAGAATCAAGTACCGTATGAGGTTATTATTGAGAAATAATAGCGAATTAAGGTGGTATCACGAAATGACAAACTTTCGTCCTTTTTGCTGTAATAGCAAAAGGATGGAAGTTTTTTTGTTTTTATTAAGCAAATTTGTTTCATAAAAAGTGCGAAACCTTCAAAATAAGAAAGTAGAACAGAAAGAAGAGGAGAACAAAATGGCATTAATTGAATTACGTCATGTAAAAAAAGAGTTTTCCGGTAAAGCGGGTAAAGTCACGGCTTTAAAAGATATTGATTTAACGGTTGAATCTGGTGATATTTATGGCATTATTGGCTATTCAGGTGCAGGAAAAAGTACGTTGGTTCGCTTATTGAATGGACTTGAAACACCTACAGAAGGTGAAGTAGAAATTCAAGGACAAGATATTGCATTGTTGCCAAATAAAGAACTACGAAACTTCCGTAAAAAAATTGGGATGATCTTTCAACATTTTAATTTATTATGGTCACGGACGGTCCTAGAAAATATCATGCTCCCATTGGAAATTGCTGGTGTTCCAAAACAAAATCGGAAAAGCCGCGCAGAAGAGTTAATCAAGTTGGTTGGTTTAGAAGGACGGGAAACCGCCTACCCAAGTCAACTCTCTGGTGGGCAAAAGCAACGAGTGGGGATTGCCCGTGCCTTAGCTAACAATCCTGACATTTTGCTTTGTGATGAAGCAACGAGTGCTTTGGATCCGCAGACAACTGATGAGGTGCTAGAATTACTACTAAAAATCAACCAAGAATTAAATTTAACGGTTGTATTAATTACCCATGAAATGCACGTGATTCGTAAAATTTGTAATCGCGTAGCCGTGATGGAATATGGTGAAATTGTTGAAGAAGGTAAAGTAATCGATATTTTCAAAAAGCCTCAAACAGAAATTGCGAAACGCTTTATCCAACAAGAAGCGGATAAAAACATTGAAGAAACGGAACTGGTTGTTGAAGAAATGTTGGAACAATATCCGAATGGGAAAATTGTTCGCTTGCTTTTCCACGGTGAACAAGCGAAATTGCCAATTATCTCGCATATTGTCCAAGAATATCAAGTAGAAGTTAGTATTATTCAAGGGAACATTCAGCAAACAAAGCAGGGTGCAGTGGGTTCTCTTTATATTCAATTATTAGGCGAAGAGCAAAATATTCTAGCAGCCATTGAAGGATTACGTAAACTTCGTGTAGAAACAGAGGTGATTGGAAATGAATAATCGTGGCTTAGCAAGTTTCTTTGATTTTTCCCAAATTGATATAAGTAAACTACAAGAAAAAACGATTGAAACACTCTATATGACAGGGATTTCAATCATAGTGGTCGCCATTTTAGGGCTGATTTTAGGACTACTACTTTTTGAAACGTCAGGCAGAAAAGGGATTTTGAGCCGATTACTGTATTGGCTAGTGGCCATTTTTGTAAATATTTTCCGTTCGATTCCGTTTATTATCTTAATCGTTCTGTTAATTCCTTTTACAAAAATTATTTTAGGGAGTATGTCTGGTGTCAAAGGCTCCTTACCAGCATTGATTATTTCCGCAGCACCTTTTTATGCTCGCATGGTCGAAATCGCTTTTCGTGAAGTCGATAAAGGCGTGATTGAAGCAGCCAAAGCAATGGGGGCCAACCGTTTCCAAATTATTTGGAAAGTTCTATTACCAGAAAGTCTGCCAGCGCTTGTTTCTGGCTTAACCGTTACAACCATTTCTTTAGTGGGCTACACTGCAATGGCAGCTGCTATTGGAGCGGGCGGTTTAGGAAGTTTGGCGTATCAAGATGGCTTCCAACGTGGTCAAAATACAGTTACCTTAGTAGCAACGATTTGTATCTTAATTATTGTCTTTGCGATTCAATGGATTGGGGATACAGTCGCTAAAAAAATAGATAAACGATAAATGGAGGGAATAAGATGAAAAAACGTACATTATGGTCAGTAATTACTGTAGCAGTAGCTGTCTTAGTTTTAGGGGCTTGCGGCAATAAAAAGAGTGATGACTCGGTCTTGAAAGTTGGAGCTTCACCAGTTCCACATGCAGAGATTTTAGAACATGTAAAACCTTTATTAGAAAAAGAAGGCGTAAAATTAGAAGTGACGACTTATACAGATTACGTGCTACCTAACAAGGCGTTGGAAAGTGGCGATATCGATGCCAACTATTTCCAACATGTGCCGTTCTTTAATGAAGCGGTTAAAGAAAATGATTATGACTTTGTGAATGCAGGTGCGATTCATTTAGAACCAGTTGGGCTTTACTCGAAAAAATACAAATCGTTACAAGAAATTCCTGATGGTTCAACGATTTACGTTAGCTCTTCCGTTTCAGATTGGCCACGTGTTTTAACGATTTTAGAAGATGCTGGTTTAATCACGCTGAAAGAAGGGGTAGACCGGACAACTGCTACTTTCGATGATATTGATAAAAATACTAAAAAGTTGAAATTCAATCATGAAAGTGATCCAGCAATCATGACCACTCTTTATGACAATGAAGAAGGGGCTGCGGTTTTAATTAACTCAAACTTTGCCGTGGATCAAGGATTAAATCCGAAAAAAGATGCGATTGCCTTAGAAAAAGAAAGTTCACCTTATGCCAATATTATTGCGGTTCGTAAAGAAGACGAAAACAACGAAAATGTAAAAAAATTAGTCAAAGTGTTACGTAGCAAAGAAGTCCAAGATTGGATTACGAAAAAATGGAACGGTGCCATTGTTCCAGTCAATGAATAAAAAGAAAAAGACAATAGAATAAAAACTTGAGGTCGGGACAGGCATGTTAAGCTTCAAGAAATAAGAAGAAAGTTCTGAAAGATGCTTTTTGTCTCTCAAGGACGTTCAGCTTATTTCCGAAGAAGCTGCTCCTGTCCCGTTGTTTATTTAAAATTTTAGAGCTAGGCAGATACATCATGTTGATTTACTTGCCAAGTCTAAGTTTTTTTCTTTTAAAAAAGGACTATAAATGATAAAGTTACAAGGAATTTCTTAATTATCAGGAAAATTCAGGGACTATGCATAGGCATTTGCATTAGTTATTGTTATAATAATTAAGATAGATTTTTTGGAATGGAGGGAAAAAGATGCTACGTTTTTTTCCGCAAAAAAATAAATATGTAGAAGAAGCAAGCCAGTACGCCTTTGATAAAGAAGGCCAAATTCCGCAGCACATTGCCATTATTATGGACGGAAATGGCCGGTGGGCACAGAATCGAAGACTGCCGAGAATTGCTGGACATAAAGAAGGCATGGATACGGTCAAAAAAATAACGAAGCATGCTAGTCATTTAGGCGTTAAAGTTTTAACACTTTATGCATTTTCAACGGAAAATTGGAAGAGACCAACAGATGAAGTCAATTTCTTAATGCAATTGCCTGTTGATTTTTTTGATACATTCGTGCCTGAATTAATTAAGGAAAATGTTAAAGTCAATGTAATGGGCTACCAAGAGTTTCTACCAAGCCATACGCAAGATGCTGTTAAGCGGGCCATTGAGCAAACCAAGGACAATACGGGCATGGTTTTGAACTTTGCTTTGAATTATGGGGCGCGTGCGGAGCTACTAACTGCCATGAAACAGATTGCTGCAGAGGTTTCAGAAAAAGCATATACGGCAGATGAGATTACAGAAGAAACGATCGCAGATCACTTAATGACTGGCTTTTTACCCACGGAACTTCGTGATCCAGAATTGTTGATTCGAACAAGTGGGGAAGAGAGAATTAGTAATTTCTTGCTATGGCAAATTGCTTATAGCGAGTTGTTTTTTACAAAAGCATTATGGCCTGATTTTTCAGGGGACACTTTAGAAACCGCGATTGCTTCTTTCCAAAATCGTAATCGTCGTTTTGGAGGTCTAAAAGAAACTACAGAAACAGAAGGGAGCGATCCGCAGTGAGACAACGTGTCATCACAGCTATCGTCGCATTAATCATCTTTATTCCAATTATCTGGTATGGCGGTTTTGCAATTGAGATTGCCGCTGTTGCTTTGGCAGTAGTCGGCGTGTACGAGTTATTCCGTATGAAAGGATTAACGTTATTAAGTTTTGAAGGTGTTTTATCAGCATTAGGGGCCGTTTTTTTAGTTATCCCAACAATTAAATGGTTAAACTTTTTGCCGGAAATGCAAACAAATTTCATTTTATTTTATGTCACTGTAATGTTGTTGTTAGGTGCTTCGGTAATTTCTAAAAATACATATACGATTGAAGAAGCTGGCTTTCCAGTTATTGTCAGTTTATATGTAGGGATGGGGTTCCAGAACTTTATTAGTGCCCGTTCCGCAGGTTTTGAAGTCTTGTTATTTGCTTTATTCATTGTCTGGGCAACGGATATTGGTGCATATCTATTTGGACGCCGATTTGGTCGTCATAAATTGATGCCAGATGTTTCACCCAACAAGACAATAGAAGGTGCACTTGGTGGTATTTTATCAGCCGTCGTTGTAGCAGCGTTGTTTTTAGTTTTCACAGCTAATAAAGGGCTATTTCCTTATCCGATGCCGGTGATGCTCGTATTGACGGTTCTATTTTCTATAGTAGGGCAATTCGGTGATTTGGTTGAATCTTCTATCAAACGTCATTATGGCGTGAAAGACTCTGGTAACATCTTGCCAGGACATGGTGGTATTTTAGATCGTTTTGATAGTTTATTATTTGTTTTCCCAATTATGCACTTATGTGGATTATTTTAAATTGATTAACAAAATTTAAAAAAGTATCGTCAAATAAGCAAAAATCCAGAAGAGAGACTCTTCTGGATTTTTGCTGTTTATTGGGTTAGTTTAGGTACCTTGTGAGTTATTTAATTTATAAGAGTAATTGTATAAAGATGGCTAAAGTTTCTAAAAAATTAAATAGGTGATCGGATGTTAAATATCTGAACATTCCAGTGTTATTCGATTGTTAAAAATTAAATTATAACAATCGAATAACACTGGAATGTTTATTTCAATAAAGCCATTGACGTTTAGCATAGATAAATTTCTACTTAAAAGAAGAAAAGCAAAATAATGTATTTTACATGCTTGTTCAATCGTGGTGAGAGTTATTCATAAATTTAAGCAAGTAAAGAGAAGATAATTTAGAGATTTGTGAACGCGTTCTTCATACAAAATTATAGATTAGGATTATATTTTTGATAATCTAATGTAAAGGATTAATTCAATGAAAAAATTTTTAGAGAATAGTATACATCAAGCCATAAAAGCTTGTTTTTTCTTTTTAGGTAAACTACCTAAAAAGAAGTTATTTATTTTTGAAAGTTTTCATGGAAAACAGTATAGTGATAATCCGCGTGCAATTTTTGAGTACATAAGAGATAACTGTCCTGAATATCAATGTATTTGGGCAGTCAAAAAAGGATATGAGATGCCTTTTGTGGAAGAGAATGTTCCTTTCGTCAAACGATTAAGTTGGAGATGGCTATGGTTGATGCCAAGAGCTCAGTATTGGGTTTTTAACACACGGATGCCAGCCTGGATGTATAAGAATCAAACAACAATCTATATACAGACGTGGCATGGAACCCCTCTAAAGAAACTGGGCTTAGATATTGAAACAGTCAAAATGCCAGAGCATGAAACAGAGAGCTATAAACTAGAAGTCATTCAAGAAGCAAAGCGTTGGGATTATCTCATCTCACCTAATGCATACAGTACAAGAGTGTTTCGACAAGCCTTTCATTATGAAGGGGAAATATTAGAAATAGGTTATCCAAGAAATGATTTGTTAGTTTGTGAAAATAAGGACAAAATAGCTTTTTCTGTTCGCAATCAGCTAGGTCTTGCAGCTAACAAAAAAATTATTCTTTATGCGCCAACATGGCGCGATGATGAGTCTATCCGAAAAGGAGCCTATCGTTTTACCAATCATTTGCCAGTTGAACAACTTTTAGAAATTGATTCTTCTATTGTAATACTTACACGATTACATTATTTAATTGCAGAAAGTTTTGATATAAGTGCATTTGGTTCACGTGTAATCGATGTTTCTTCTTATCCAGATATCAATCAACTTTATTTAATCGCTGACTTATTAATTACAGATTATTCATCGGTTATGTTTGATTTTGCATTAACAAAAAAACCGATGCTATTTTTTATGTATGATAAGGAAAAGTATCAAAATAGTACAAGGGGATTCTATTTTGACCCAACAGCAATTTTGCCTGGGAAAATTGTGACAGATACGGATAGCCTAGTAACGTCTGTAAAAAACGTATTGTTTTCTAAAACGGAACAGGAACAACGTTTATATGTGTAGTTTTTTCGTGAATTTTGCCTTGAAAATCAGGATGCCACTAGACAGCTGATTTCAGAAATTTTAAAGAGATAAAAAGCCGGAGGGTGTAGGTTGGAAAAACAAAAAGAAGTCCAAAAAGAATATGAAGAGTATCAATATATGTTAGATACTGAAACGTGGAAAAAGGAGTTAAGTCAATTTAAGCTGTCCTCTTCAGAAAAAATATCAAAAAATCCTAAAGTCTCAATCATTATTGCTAATTACAATAATGCACCATATCTTAAAAAGATGATGGATTCTCTTGTTCAACAAACCATTGGGATTGAGCAATTGCAAGTGATGTTTATTGATGATTGTTCCACAGATCATTCGTTAAAAGTAATAGAGCCATATCTTGAAAGATATCCGAATATTGAAATTTATCAGCTACTTGAAAACACTGGAGGCGCTCACGGCCCAAGAAACGTAGGGATTGTAAATGCACGTGGTGAGTATAGTGTCTTCTTAGATGCAGATGATTGGTATGATTTAAATGCATTGAAATATTTATCAGACCTACTAGATGACTCTCACGATGATTTTGCTGTTTCTGGTCTAATACAGAGTACGGATGGCCACTTAATGTTAAAAAGTAAGCCATATTATGTGGATGGGTCATTTAAAAATCGGTCTATCCAAGAATTGCCAGCTGAATTTTATGGTTGGTTGGGACCGCAAGCTATCATGTTAAGAACTTCACTGATACACAATAATAATTTACACTTTGTTAATCAACGGGTGGCTGATGATGTGCTGTTCTTTTATGAAGCCATGCGATTTTCAAAAACCATTACACAAGGGGAAAGGTTAACGACTTATTTAAATCGAGATGCAGATAATGAAAGTTTAAGCAAATCAATTAATCGGACATTTATGATTTCTTGGTTGCGTGCGTTAAGTTATATTAATCAACAGTTTCCAGATGATTTGTCTAAAGAACGGATGTTAGCACGCCGTTTAGAATGGCTAATTTATGACTTTTGTATTCGGAGGGATACTGGATATCCATTCAGTAAAAAGCGATTACAAGACTTTAAAGTACAGATGGATCAGTATTTAGGTGAATTAAATTTTGATCCTAGTCCGTATTTTAGAAGTGATGTGCGTCAAATCATTTGGACATTTTTACAAACTAACGATATTGATGGTTTGTATTGGTTTATTCAATGTCAGTCCATTCGTTGGGTGTTAGTCAATCGCTTTGGTTATGTTTCAAAAACAGAGAAAAGTTATTATTATCCAAGATTATTGAAACGATTCCCAGCAGTTCGCATGAATGCTTATGCAGAAGCAACGCAACGTGATGGCAATACGCTTTCTTTAAATGTGTATACACACCAAAAAATTACAGGATTTGAAATAAAAGAGCTGAAAAATCCTTTTGAAACAAGACAGAGGCTGGCGTTTAAAAAAATTAGTGAAACTAGTTATCAGGTAGAGTTGCCAGAAAAATTTTCAAATAAAGAAAGTAGATTTACGATAGTTTTTGATAATTATTTAGAAATTGGGGTTAAAGATTTTAGTAAGTTTTTTGCTTAAATTTTGTCCGTTTAAATCAGGATATTTTGAGTATACAACTATAAATGATAAGTGAGGGAAATTTGTTTTATGGAAAATGTGAAAGTGTCAGTCATTGTACCCGTCTATAACGTAGAAACCTATTTAGAAGAGGCATTAATGAGTTTGAAAAACCAAACATTGAAAGAAATTGAATTCTTAATTATTAATGATGGCTCTACTGATAATAGTCAAAAAATTATTGAAGAAATTGCACAAGATGATCCACGTTTTCGCGTTTTCAATGTTAAAAATGGGGGAATTGGAAAAGCCTTTAACTTGGGTGTTTCAGAAGCAAAAGGTGAGTATATTGCTGAATTTGAAAGTGACGATTATGTAGCATTGCATTCCTATGAGCGTTTATACAATACGGCTAAAAGTCATCATGCAGATGTTGTCCGTTGTAATTGGGTTGAATTTTCTTCTGAAGAAGAGGTTGAGCGAGATATATTATGGCAATATCCCGATAAATACAATCAATTGATTGACTTAAAAACGACGGATTTAATTGTACAAGTTTATCCATGGAATGCCATTTATAAAAAAAGTATGATTGAGAAAGAAAACGTAACTTGGGATGAGGAAATTAAAAGTTATGGGGACACTGGTCTATTTTGGAAAATCAATTCAGCATCTCAGAATGTTATTTTTATTAAAGATTGTTTGTATTTTTATAGACAAGACAACCCAAATTCGACAGTAAATAATGTGGCAACAAAGGTTCCTTTCTTGTTTCAACAATTTAAACTAATTCGTTCAAACTTAATTGAACAAAATAAATTTGAACGCTACAAAGGTTATTTTTATAAACAAATGTTCGAAAAATACTTTTGGGCGATTGAAAAACTAACACATTTACGTGACGAGTCGGTTTATGAAGTGATTCAAAAGGTAGCTGTAGATTTTAAACAAGCTATAGAAATAGACCAGCTGAATGATATCGATTTTGAATACATCAAACAATTTTATCAAATTGCAAATGATCCAGCAGCTTATTATGAGGACTACTTGAAAAATCTGTATAAAGTTAGTGTTGTCATGCCGATTCACAATGCTTCAAAATATTTAAGACAAACATTAGAAACTGTTTGTGAGCAGTCTTTACGTGAGATTGAAATCATTTTAGTAGAGAATGGCTCTACAGATAATACCATGGATATTATTAACGAATTTGCAGTAAAAGATCCGAGAATTACGGGGATTTCTATTGGCAAAAGTAATCCTGGACACGCAAGAAATGTAGGCATTTCGATGGCACGAGGACGGTATTTGCAATTTCTGGATGCAGATGATCATTTTGAAGCGAATTTATTACAAGACGCTTATTATCGTGCATATGATAGTGCAACAGATATTCTGTTATTTGGCATGAAAGAAAAGTTACCAAATGGAGAAGTGCACGTTGTTCACAATCCATTACTAACTAATGGCGGACGTATGTCTGGTGAAGAAATTTCATTGGATGAAGTAACTCCTTATTTATATGACAAATTATTTTTATTAGAATACATCAAAGAAAATAACTTGGTAAACTTAGAACAATTTGTTGGCGAGGATGCTTATTTCACTTATACAGCATTATTAGGTACCGAAAAAATTGTTGCACTAAACAAATATTTGCTGACACGAATCGTTAGACAAGATGGCTTGATGTCTACGTATGGAATGAATTATCGTGATGAGTTCAATTTACATGACAAAATGTTGGAGTACTTAAAACAACATGCTCCAAATCGAATTGAAGCATATCGGTTAAAAATTATTAATACATTAAACTGGTTTATTTTTGACATGAATCGTGTTGATCAAGCATTTAAAGAACGTTTCTATCAAGAATTAAAAGAGAAATACATCCAACAACTAGGGCTAGACTTAGTGAAAAAAGAAAAATATTCTAATGATCCAGAACAAGTAGAGCGTATCACACGAATCCAAAATATTTTACAATACAATCTAGAAATATATCAAAATATTTATAAAGATTTTGGGATGAAAAAAACCTTTATTATTCCGAATGTTCATATTCAAGAGCGTGGAGGTAAAGTAATTTTTGGACAAGAGAAGACCCAGGGGAATGGGACGGCAATTGAAATGTTTTCAATTATTATTGCAGATAACGATACAAGCAATGCCAGCGGAGTGATTGATTTCGTTTATATGGGTGACAATACAAAAATAATTCATGATAGTTTATTAGTATCTTTATTAATTAAAAAAGAAGGTACTACTTTAAAATCGATTGTTTTACAAGCCGAGTGGGAAAAAGGCTATACCTTACTACAAGAAAATATGTATTATACTTTCGTAGACAATGTTTTTACAATTTGGGCGGGCTATACTCAAAAATATGCAGCATTTGATTACAATGTTCGAATTTTGACTTCTCGAGAAGGGGAAACACATTTTAGTGTCGTTCGACAAAACCAAGGCTATATCCAAGATACAATGACAAGTATTGGTAACGAATTAACACCTATCAATAAAATTGAAGGAAATGAACCTACAACAATTAAAAAAGCTGTATCAAAAAGTCTTAAAAAAGCAAAAGGGTTGTTGAAATAACATGTAAAAAAGATTCTTAATCATGAATGAATAATTAAGTAAGTAACAGAGAAAGTAGGAGCGGAAAAATGAAAAAAGCAGCAATTATGGGCTGGTGGTATAACCAAAATTATGGATCAATCTTAACATACTATGCTCTAAACAAATATGTACAGAATAAAGGGTACGAGACGGTTATGATTGATGGACCACTAGGTTATAAAAACAGAAGTAACTTTCGAGCATGGATGCCTTTAGCGTATAATTTTTTTAAGAAAAATAATATGCCCTATACTGAGCAATTAACAAAAGAAACGTTACCGACATTGAACGATTTAGAAAATCTAGATACCTTTATTTTAGGCTCTGATCAAATGTGGAATCCGTGGAATGGTTGGGTAGACGACGATGATTTCTTAGATTTTGTTTATCCTCGTAATAAAACAATTGCTTATTCTGTTTCATTAGGAAAAGCAGATACAAGTAAATATGATCCCAAATGGGTTGCAAACCGCAAAAAAGATATTACACAGTTTAATCATGTTTCTATGAGAGAAGATTTTTCTGTACAAATTATGAAAGATATTTTTCAAGAAGAAGTTATTCAGGCTTTGGATCCAACCTATCTTGTTGAAAGAAGTGAATATGATTCTTTAGCTGATCAAGCTACGTTTAAACGACAAGAATCAGGAGATTATATGGCTGTCTTTTTCTTGGATATTAACAAGGAAAAAGTTCGTGTAGCACTAGCGATCGCAGAAAAATTAGGACTGAAATTAGTGGTCCTGCCTAATCCTTTAAAAGGACGTGAACTAGCGAAAAAAACGTTTCCTAATACAGTAGAATATGTTTCTGAAGATACACCAGAAAATTTCTTATCTGTTTATCGAGAAGCAAAATATATTATTACTGATTCATTTCATGGCACTGTTTTTGCGACTATTTTCCAAAAACCGTTTTCAATTTTTTATAATGAACAACGTGGAATTGACCGCTTTAATAGCTTGATGAACCTGTTTGAGCTTGGCGAAACTAGACGTGTCTATGAGCAAAACACAAAACAAGAAATTGAAGAAAATAAAAATATTAGTTTAGCACTTGACTATCAAAAAACCGCTGGAAAGATTGCTAGAGAAAAAGAGATTTCAGATAAGTGGTTAACCGATGCGTTGACAAGTAAATTTAGCCCAGATGAAGACGAAGTATATGATGAATTTAGACGATATATTATCAATAAACCTTTGGATTTTTATCGAGCTAAAACAACTGTTCCGATTTCCGCAGCAATTGTTTTATCGCCAAATGGTACGATAAAAAATTCCAATCCTAATGAAAGCTTTTGGAAGCTAACAGATAAAGAATTAATTTTTATGAATAATCATCGTGAAGTCACTACAAGATTTAATCGTGAAAAGTTTAAGGGAAAGGAAACGTTCAGTCCTTTTAGAATCGTCGGTAAATATGTGAAAGATGAAAAAATCGAACATGTTATGTATTTGCATCCGATACAAAAACCTAAGCCTAAACCGAAACAAGGCACAGAAAAAAAAGCATTAGCAATTCCCGAGAATCTTTTAACAAGAAAACAATTAATTATGAAAATTGTGCAAAATGAGAGAATTCGTTCGTGGAAACAAGATCTTTTAGAAGAATTACCAGATTTAGAGTTATTTGTAGGTCGTGAATTAAAAGAATATGCTTCGAATTTTGTTGGTGGTCCAGCAGACCTTTTAATTTTTCCAAAAACGATAGAAGAAGTTGCTTTAATTGTAAAATATGCTAAAAATAATCAGATTCCTTTAACTGTTATCGGTAAAGGTTCAAATATTTTAGTCCGTGATGGTGGTATCCGTGGGATTACTTTAAATATGACTGCCTTGAATTATCGTAAAATTACGGGGAATGTTTTAACAGTTTCGGCAGGTGCAAGCTTAATTGAAACATCTTATTATCTACTAGAACACTTGAAATGCGGTTTAGAATGGGCAGATAATATTCCAGGAACCATTGGTGGCGCAGTTTATATGAATGCTGGGACAGTTAAGGATATTAATAGTATGTTTCTTGAAGCTACGATCGTAGATGAAAATGGAGAAATTAAAGTTTTAAATAAAGAAGATGTTCAATTTAGTCATCGCTATAGTTCATTTATGGATCATCCTGAGTGGATTATTCTAGAAACTAAATTACAGATTTCAGAAGGTAATTTAGAAAACATGGTAAATGACATGGTAGGAACTGTCGAAATTAGAGAAAGGATGCACCCACTAACACATCCAAATCATGGGTCAACTTTTACTTGGGGACGGGCGCCTCGATTAATTCAACAAGCTGGCTTAGTTGGTACTAGAATTGGCGGAGTAAAAGTATCTGAAAAACATCCAGGTTTCTTTATCAATGTTGAACAAGCCTCTGCTCAAGACTATGAAGCATTAATTTATTTAATTATTGCAAAAGTTTATGAATTTTCTGGATTTTTATTAAAACCAGAAGTGAGAATTTTAGGTGCAAATATGTGGGAAGCAAGTTTAACTTTTAAATAAACGGAGGAGTGTGTGACATGAAAAAAATAATCACGATAATTGTGTCTTTAGCAATTGGTGTCGGTTGTGGTTTTTGGTCAGGATATTACATCAGTAAAAAATATTCAGAAAACCAAGAGACAACTATTTCCAAAAGTACTAACTCAGAACAACCTTTGATTGCAAATGGAGAGTATCAAGTAACAGCTAATTGGGATTGGAAAACATTAGTTGTTAAAGATAATGTGTGGACACTGGATGGCAAACGTATTTATGATGTTTCCACTACAAATGATAATATTGTGATTTTAAAGGGAAAAAATTTGAAATCACTTGTAGTTTATAAAATAGAAAAAGATAACGAAAAAATCAACTTATATTCTTACACAAAAGAAGGCGTTGGTAAAAAGGTACTGGCTACTTTAGTGAAAAAATAAATAATGCATTTAGTGTTTGAAATAAATTGAAAGTAACTTTGTTAGGAGAAGTTAGTTAATGAAATACAATACGAAAAATTATGACTATTTAATTGTTGGTTCAGGACCTTTTGGGGCAACGTTTGCATGTGAAGCAGCTAAACGAGGAAAAAAGTATTAGTTATTGAGAAACGTGCTCATATTGGTGGCAATATGTATACACATAAAGAAAATGGCATTAATGTCCATGACTATGGTGCTCATATTTTTCATACTGACAATAAAGAAGTATGGTCTTATGTCAATCAATTGACGGAATTCAATGGCTACATCAATCAAGTAGTTGCTAATTACAAAGGAGAACTCTACAACCTGCCATTCAATATGAACACGTTCTACCAAATGTGGGGGGTAAAAACGCCAGCTGAAGCACAAGCAAAAATTTCAGAGCAACGGGAGGCAGCTGGGATTAAAGGGGCTCCAAAAAATTTAGAAGAACAAGCGATTCGTTTGATAGGAACGGATATCTATGAAAAATTAATTAAAGGCTATACAGAAAAACAGTGGGGACGTAAGGCTACGGAATTACCAAGTTTTATTATTCGCCGTTTGCCAACTCGTTTTACTTTTGATAATAATTACTTTAACCATCGCTATCAAGGCGTACCTGTCGACGGTTATACAGCTATGTTTGATAAATTGTTAGAGAGTGAATTAATTGATATTCAATTGAATAAAGACTTTTTGGCAGAGAAAGAAACTTACTTATCAGAGTTTCCAAAAATTGTTTATACAGGGATGATTGATGCATTCTTTGATTATTCTTATGGCGAATTAGAATATCGTTCAGTACGTTTTGAAAATGAAACAGTAGATTCAAACAATGCACAAGGTAATGCCGTAATTAATTATACAGATGCGGAAACTCCCTATACACGGATAATGGAATGGCGACATTTTGATCAAAAGGCCGATGAAAACAAAACAATTTTGACGAAAGAATACCCACAAGATTGGGATCGTTCAAAAGAAGCGTATTATCCTGTTAATGATGAGAAAAATTCGCTTTTGTTTAGAAAATACAAAGAAAAAGCAAACGCTCAAGAAAAAGTTATTTTTGGTGGACGTTTAGCCAATTATCAATACTATGATATGGACCAAGTTTTCGGAGCAGCTTTGAAAGCAGTCGCTAAAGAATTTGGTGAAATGGCTAACTAGTGAACGGTTAGACTCGGAGGAACAAATGGAAAAAGAACTGAAAGTTAGAACAAAATTACTTACCAAAGAATACAGTTTAGCGCAAACACGTATTGACAAATTGAAGACACTTTTTAGTGTTTTTCAAAACAAAGTTCCCACATTTTGGGCGTTAAAAGGTGTTAGCCTCGACGTATATTCTGGAGAAACAATTGGTATTATTGGTTTAAATGGTTCAGGCAAATCCACTTTATCAAATATTATTTCAGGCATCACCCCTCAAACGTCAGGAGAACTTGAAATAAATGGTGAAGTTTCAATTATTTCGATTGGTGCAGGACTAAATAATAATTTAACAGGACGAGAAAATATTCGAATGAAATGTTTAATGTTGGGGGAAAAGAATAAAGAAATTGATGCCAAAATCGATGATATTATTGAATTCTCAGAATTAGGCGTTTTTATCGACCAGCCTGTTAAAACTTATTCTAGCGGTATGCGTGCTAAGCTTGGTTTTTCAATTGCGGTTCATCAAAATCCAGATATTTTAGTGATCGATGAAGCGTTATCTGTAGGAGATCAAACCTTCTATAATAAAGGCTTAAAAAAAATGCTTGCATTTAAAGAGCAAGGCAAAACTATCTTTTTTGTCTCTCATTCTATTCAACAAGTAGAGCAAATTTGTGATCGTGTCGCTTGGATGCATTATGGTGACCTACGTGCATTTGGTGAAACTAAGCATATTTTAAAGGAATATCGTGCTTTCTTGCACCGTTATAATCATTTCACTGAACCGCAAAAAGAATCGTATCAGAGAGATGGCAAGGCCAAACAGAGAAATTTTTCTTTGGAACAACTTCAAGAAACAATTCTTGAAAAAGCCAATCAACAAGTAGGCAGTCGCCGGACGACTAAAGAAGTCATAAAATTTACTACTAAAAATAAAATTGGAGATAAAATGACTCTTGGTACGAAGAGCTTGTTAATTTTGCTACTTTGTATGATTTTTTATGTAAGTCTTACCTTTGTAAAAGGTATTTCATTAACAACAGCTTTCATTCATCCAGCGGAAACAATTCAACGTATATTTGTTCCTGAGAAAGTAGCAGGGAAGGATACAAACGCTGTGAAAACAACTAAAGCTAAACCAGCTTCAACAAAAGAATCTAGCCAGCAGGAAGAAGTTCAGTCTAGCTCAACGAACGCATCAGAAAATAATAATGGTGAACAAGCTGTGTCAACGTATACTGTGGAAGTTGGAGATTCAGTCAGTTTGATTGCTGAAAATCACGGACTCACTATAGAACAACTTCAAACTTTGAACCCAGAAATCATTGAGGTACCTATTTATCCTGGACAAGTGTTGAAATTGAAAGAGGTGACTGAATAATGCGCGAGGTAAAATTAATTTTAGCTGAACAGTTTTCATACTTAGGCGTTGCACAACGAATTGCTAAATACAGTAATAAAGCATTATATCAAAGCCACATCTTAGGAAATTTATGGCAAATTTTAAGTCCTTTAATTCAGTTAGGTGTCTATTATTTTGCTTTTGGGATTGCCCTTGGTGGTGCTCGAACCGTAAAAGGAGGAGTATCCTATATTGCTTGGTTGATGGTAGGATTAAGTACATGGATTTTTTTAAGTACAGTAACAAAACAAGCTTCTAGTTCTGTTTATATGCAAGTTGGCATGGTCTCTAGAATGAAGTTTCCAATAAGTATTTTGCCAATGGTTAAAATATTTTCTGAGTTACCAAGTTATTTTGCATTCACTACGTTAGCAGCGATTGTGTCAATCTCGACAGGTGAAAAGATTTCTATTTATTGGATTCAGCTACCTTACTATATTGTAGCGATGATTATCTTTTTATATAGTTTTAGTCTAATTAATTCAACGATTGCTGCATTAATTAGGGATTATCAAATTTTCTTGAATTCTATTATCCAAGTATTAATGTATATGTCAGGGGTCTTTTGGGATTTGAGTACAAAGAATTTACCGTCTTGGTTATCAAAAATTCTTATGTTGAATCCTTACGCATATATTATTAATGGATTTCGAGATACATTTTTCTATAAAAGATGGTTTTTTGAAGATAAGCCCCAGCTTGTTGTTTTTTGGCTAACAACATTAGTAATATTTATCGTAGGAGCTCATTTACATGTTAAGTTCAGAAGTAAATTTGTTGATTATATGTAACATGTGAAGAAGTAAAACCACCGTATACTGACAAGAATACGGTGGTTTTACTCTTTAATTGACAATAGCCTTCTCTTTAAAGAGAAGGCTATCTAACGAATCAATATTATTATTTTAAAGTTGGATCAGACTATTTCTAGTATTCAAGTATTTTTCATTTAAGCGATGTATTCCCTACCTCTAATACATCCTTGTATCTCTCTAGACACGCCAGTTTTGAATAAAATCATCAAAACAATTGAATGGTTCGTTTAAAAATATTTTTCGTGTTCTAATTATTATAACATAAAACTCGTCAACTGACCACTAGCTGACGAGTTCATAATTTTTCCAGATAAATAGACAGCCGTTTTCCGCCGACTGTCTAAGATTAAGATAGATTTGTAAAGAAGTGAATAAATGCTTCCTACTATCTCTTTATAACATGAGGAAAAGAAAACTGCAAAAGATAGCTGTGTTTTTTGAAAAAAAGATCAGCTGGTTTCCGCCAGCTGATCATCCGTTGAAAAGAGATATAAAGAAGTGAATAAAGCTTGCTTTACCTCTATTTTATACCATGTTTTGATTCAAATAACTATTCAGTATTAGTTATACTTAAATAATAAATATGTATACGGATGTATTGTTTTGAGGTATAGTCATAGAGAAAAGAGGGAACGTTTATGAAAAAATTTTGTTTAAGTTATAGCTCTGGTAAAGATTGTTTATTGGCGATGGATCGATTGGTACAAGCAGGAAATCAGCCAGTTGCGTTAGTGACAACATTAAGTGATGAAATTAATCGTTCTTGGTTTCACGGGATACCAATCTCCGTCTTAGAAGCAGCAGCCGAAGCGTTAGATTTACCACTTGTTATATCACATAACAATGAAACAAATTACACAGAAAAAGTGGTTGAGGCACTGCAGGAAACCAAAAAATTAGGTGCAGAAACGGTTTGTTTTGGCGATATAGATATTGAACAAAATGGTGCTTGGGATCGCCAAGTTGCATTAAGTGCTGGGCTTGAGCCACAATTACCTCTTTGGCAGGAGAATCGCGAAGCACTTGTGAAAGAATTCTTGGCAAAAGGGTACACAGCAATTATCAAAACGGTCAGCAAAGAGGCAGGTATTCCAATAAAATTTTTAGGAGAACCGTTAGATGAAACATTTATCACGTACCTTAAAGAGCATCAATTAGATATTTGCGGAGAAAACGGGGAGTACCATACGTTGGTAATTGACGGCCCGCTATTTAAAAAGAGGCTCAATTATTATGCTTCAGGAATTTATGAAAGTCCTTATGCTTATTCCTTGATTATTGATGCTTAAATGAAAGTAAAAGGACACAAGCTGCCACTTTTTCTAGGGATATGCTATAATTGACTTAAGAAAAGTAGAGAAAGTGAGTGGTTAATTATGGAAGAAACTGTCTTTTTTAATTTAGGAAATGCCCTTGCTTCAAAAAGAGATCAAAAAGAATTAATTAAAGAAGCCCAAATTGCGAAAGATACTCGAAAGATTCCAGGAAAACTGATTATCGTTGAAGATGAAGAAAATGGTACCCATATTTTATTTGAATTAGCTGATCAAACAGAACCATCTGCTGAAACAAAAGAATTCAAAGTGAAAAAAGTGATTGATTAATAAAAAAGCAACGAATTTAGAAAAATTCGTTGCTTTTTTATATTTTTTTACACAAATGATACAAAAAGAATATCAAAATCAAATAAATGATTAGTATACTTGAAGAAACAAATAGGAAGCAAAGCAAACGTTTTGAGGTGTTCTTTCATGGAAAATCGAGGAATTTTATTTGATAAAGATGGTACGTGTATTCGTTTTGACACTCTTTGGCAAGCAGGTTTGCAAGCTTGTTTTGAAACACTAAGTATGTTAGCCCCTCATCATTCAGCAGAAATAAAAAAGATATTAGCTATTCAGGAGCAACGTTTTTTGCAAAAACATTTACTTGATGAAGTCCTTTATCAGGAACTTTATCAGGAATTGGCGCAATTTGAGGAATTAGTCGAACAGGGAATCAGCAGTCGATGGCTGGAGCAATTTTTTTATGATTATTTACGAAAAAATCTGAAAAAGATCGAACCAATTGGTGATTTAAAACAGTTATTTCTTGAGCTAAAACGGAAGAACTATAAAATTGGATTAGCAACTTCAGATACTTTGCCAGCGACTATGTTGATTATGGAATATCTTGGTTTAACAGAAATGTTTGATTTTATTGCGACAGGAGATCGTTACTTACCGAAACCAGATGCGGACATGCTCCAAGCCTTTTGTCAGTCATGTCAATTGAAGGCGACAGAAGTAATTATGGTAGGTGATTCGCTCGTGGATGTTTTTATGGGAACGTGTCATGGCAAAGCAGGAATTGGTGTTTTAACAGGCAACTGCCAGTCAACTGATTTTGAAAATTTTGAAGTAGCTTATTTTCGTGATATCCATGAAATACCTTATCAAGAATTATGGGAAAATACCAAGAAGAAAAAAATATATTATTTTTGATATATGTATTGTGAAAAACGTTTCTTTTATTCGAGTATCTAAGCAAGCATACTAGTGTATTTCAATAAAATACCATGATGTTCATAGGTTTTATAATTTCAGCTCACAGATTTTTGTTCAATAAGAAAAAAATTACAACTAAAATAGAAAACGAGCGTGGGGCAAAAATCACTTTGGATTTTTGTCCCACGCTCAAAAACTGATAAACGGCGGGAATAGAAGCAACACTTTCGGAAATAAGCCGAAAGTGACTTTCTCACACAAGTGTTCGGGATATCTTAATCCTTACCTACGTGGTTCTCGGAGTTAAACACTTCTGGCCCGACTTCGTTGTTAACATTTTACAATGACAAGTTTTTCTTATTTTAATCCTGAACTTGATTTAGAAATTGCATTTCCATTAGAAAAAGAAACAGTAACAGTAGCACCTAAATCACCATCTAAGTTTTTCATCCAGATTAAAGTATCATTTTTTTCACCATTGATATTTGTAGAAGTAATCCCTGTTGGATCCCCTAAATCTTTTCTAGCTTGTTCTTCAGAATATGAACCATCAGTAGCAATGTTATTTACTTGGTCTGCAGTAACTTTATCATGTTTTGCAACCTTCAAGCCACTTACAGATTTGCTCGCTGCTTTGCCATCAGAGAATGAAACAGTAATAGATGCAAGAAGATCACCACCCTTGACATTTGTCCAAGATAGAGTAGTGGTAGAGATGCCTTGGATATCTGTTGTAGAAGAAGAGGCTGGTTCACCTAAAATTGCTTTTACTTCATCTTCTGTAGAACCGCCTTCGCTGCTGTTCATAATATCACCGACATTAATTTTATCGTAAGTTGCTTTTAAATCAGAGTTATCTTTCGATTTATCTTCTGATTTCTTTTCAGAGCTTTCTTTTTTTGTATCATTTTTTGAACTATTCGTAGCTTTTGAAGAAGAGGCTTCTGTTTTCACTTCTTTGGTATCATTGCTTACTTTTTTATCCTCTTTTCCAAGACCACTACCAGCAATCCCCAGTACAATAACTACTACAACCCAAAACCAAATTTTCTTATAAAATGGTTTTTTACTTTTCCTTCATTTGAATCATTTTTTTTCATTTTCACTTTCCCTCCCATAGTTTAGTTAATGATTTGTAGCGCTTACTAAATAGTTGAAAACAATCCCCAATTAAATAACTTTGGACTACAAATCACTTAGTTTAAATGAAAATAAGTATACCGCCATGTGTAAAAATAACACATCACAGTATACTTATTTTATCATTATTTCATAAAAATAACACCATTATTTTTATGAAATAATTAAAAAAGATAAAAAATCTAAAAACTTCGACCGCCGCCACCGAATGTGCCGCCGCCAGTTGAGTGGGTGGTGCTACCACCACCGCCCATTCCGCCACTGCCGCCATTGTTTTTAGGAATACGACGCGTAGTGATGAAAGAGTTGGTTAACTGATCTGTGCGGGAGGTTAAGTTTAAAGTTGTTTTTTCCCTAAAGGGATATTGATAACTTGAAAATTTTAATTGATATTTAGAAATATTAATGCCTAAGAAGACCAAACTGAGTATCAGAGCAGCAGCAAAAGCAATTACCATTTCCAGCGGGGTAATGACTTTATAACGAGTGATTTTACCTGTTGCGCTGTCCACACGATAGTGCCCCCCAGGAACCCCTTTATTAACAAATGCTTGAGTTTCCTGAACAAAGGTTTGAGCAGCCGCGAAATAATTTCCTTGACTCATCCCATCCATTACTTTATCTAAGGTGTCATTAATTCGTGCATCCGTCATATAATCAATCATGTTTCCAGAAGTAGAGATGTAGACTTTCCGTAAGTCCATATCAATGAGAAAAAGAATCGCATTTTGGTCCTTGCCAACTTTATTTAAAAGATAATGATCTGCATATTCTTGTTCATCACCATAGGTATTATTATTTGTGGTCACAATAAAGACAGAGGCTTTTGTTTTTTCTTCTAAAGGTTGTATCTCTTGCTTTAGTTGGTTGATTTGATCAGGTGTCAGTAATTGTGCGCCATCATCAATTGAATTTTCAGCCGCCGAAACGGGTAGGGCAAGGCCAAAGGTAAGAAGTATTAGGAAAAAAATAGGTAAAAGTCGTTTTTTCATAGGAAATAACCTCCTAATAAAAAGAGTGCTAAGAGTCCAGCGAAAATGCCTAACGTTGCTAGCCCTAAACGAGTGTAACTAATTGGAAGTACACCGCTTGCTTTACCTGTTTGTCCATTCATGGCATAATAATAAATTTTTTTTGATTGTTCCTGACTGCGATAGGTGACTAACCAAATTGGCAAAAGCATATAGTGATTATTTTCTTGGTTTAGAGAAATATCCGTGCGAACATTTGTCAACGTAGTATAACCAGAAGCAGAGTCCCGTAACAATGATTCCGAATAATCTTGTAATTCTTGTTGGACGTGTTTTTTGATTGCTTCATATTCAATATCGCGTTTTTCTGCTTGGAAACCTGCTAGGTATTGGCTTTTGAAAGGCACTGCTTGATCAATTAAAAATGGTTGAACGCCTTCCACCATTTTTTGTTGGACGTTTTTTGACAAGGCATTTTTAACTAATTCTTTAAACGATAATTTTCCTGAACGTCCCACATTGAAACGTTTTGTTTCGGTGTATTCAATATCACCTACGCGCCAAATGCGAATACTTGTGCCAGTAGCTTGCAGTTGTCCGTCGACTTCTGCATCAACGACCCAATAGGGGAAGTAAACCCCAGTTAATTTATCGATTTGATTTTTGCTGAAAAAATCTCGAGGAATGAACCATTTTTTCTTGGTCCAAGCGAGAAATTTTTCAATCGCTTCGTCTTTTTCAATTGTAAAGGGTAAGACATTTTCTGGTAAAAATTCGCCACTTAATCGACCAGCCAAGACAACTGGATTATGGCAATAATAACAGTATGTGGCAGCCGTTGTTGCATCGGTGACAATTTGAGCGCCACAGCTTGGACAATTAAAAATTTCCATTGTGCCTGCAGCTGCTTCATTCTCAGTGGTCTCTGTTTGTTGCGTAGCGGAGGCTTCTTCTTCCGCCGTGAAAGTCAAATTTTCCTCGGCAGTCGTTGTTGAGAGATTCTCTAAATGCGCCTCATGTTGCTGTTGCTCATAACGAGTCACTTCTTCTTCCGTGTAAATATTTAAACAATATTCACAATGAAATTTTTGATCTTTGGGATTAAATAAGAGCGGGCCGCCACAGTTGGGGCATTTATGGGTAAATGTTGTTTCCATTGCAACCGTCCTTTCTAATAGAGTGAGTAAATAACAGGAATCTGATTCAAAGAAAAAGGGTAGACTTGTGCCTGACCCTTTTCTTTAATTGTTCACTACTTGCTTATAAAGGAACCCCTTGGAATGGTTTACCACAATGTGGACAGAACTTAGGAATACCATTACTTAAGTCAACAATTTCGCTACATTCACTACATTTCATTTCTAATTTTGGTTTCTCGTTTGTTGGTTTTGGTGTACCACAGTTTGAACAAAACTTCCCAGTGTTTTCAGTCCCACATTGTGGGCAAGTCCAAGTGTCTGTAGCCCCTTGTGCATTTTGCTGGTTTTGTTTTTCTTGCATTTGTTGTTGGTTTGTTTGAGATGCTTGCGCAAAGTAGTTGCCATTCGCATTCATGCCCATACCAACGCCCATAAAGCCGCTCATTGCGCCACCTTCATTTTTACCAGCAGCCTCCATACCACGAGCCAAGGAACCTTGAACATAGCCTTCGCGAACACCTGGATCGCTGAGCATAGCACCTTCATTTCGCATGTTGATTAATTTTGTTGAATCATCTGTATAAGAAATGCTCGCAACTGCTACAGAAACAATTTCCATGCCGCGATTGGTGCGCCAATCCTCGTCAAGCGCAGTTTGCATATATTTGCTTAATTCAACACTTTTTGAGGGAACATAAGAAATACGCTGCCCATCAGCAGACATTTGATTGATTGCTGCTTGCAATGCTGTAATGAACTCTGCCAAATATTGTTCATTAATATCATTAATATCTACTTGCGTTTGGTTTTTAGGAATCGCATTAGTATAAAATAGCAAAGGATCTGTAATTTTAATTGAGTAATTTCCGTGTGCACGTAAGAAAAGTTCGGCATTATAAAAATTATCAAAATAGTTTAATGGCGCAGGTGTTCCAAATTTAATGCCTTTAATTTCTTGCAAATTAATATAAAAAACTTGTTGTTTTTGTGGAGTTACGCCACCAAATTTGAAACGACTGAAGGTCTCTGCAATCGCATCTTTTAAAGAACCGTTAAACATTGAAGGCGCAGAATCATTTTTGACTGTATAATAGCCTTCTTCAGCAGTGTAATCGATGATTTTTCCCCCATCGACAAGAAGCATCATCATGTTGGGATAGACATGTACAACAGAACTATCTGTTAAAACATCGTCCGTTCCTTTACGATTAGAACCACGTTTATCATCTTTCCGCACAAAAACACCTTTTGTCATGACGGTTGTGTCCCCCATATTATCAGGTTCAATAACCTCTAGCCATTGATCGGCCAAGCCGCCGCCAACTGAACTTGTTGCTGCTTTAATAAGTCCCATGTTCATTCCTCCTAATAAAAAACTAATTGTTAAAGCTAGTATACCACACAATGAATGCAGAGAAATCCAACGAAAGCCTGATGAAATGGAAAAAATTGATCAAACTTTATTAAGAAATTAAAAAAAGTATAGGTGAAACACAAGCATTTTAAAAAAAGTTACGTATAATAGAAGAAAAGACATATTATATAGTTAGGGGATTATTGAATGGAACGAAGCAATCGTAATAAAAAGTCTTCAAAAAAACCACTTATTCTTGGTGTTTCTGCCTTGGTTCTAATCGCTGCTGCCGGTGGCGGGTATTATGCTTATAGTCAATGGCAAGCCAAACAAGAATTAGCCGAAGCGAAGAAAACAGCTACTACATTTTTAAACGTATTGTCAAAACAGGAATTTGATAAGTTACCGTCCGTTGTTCAAGAAGCTAGCTTAAAGAAAAATGGCTATGATACTAAATCTGTTGTTGAAAAATACCAAGCAATTTATTCAGGGATTCAAGCAGAAGGAGTCAAAGCTAGTGATGTTCAAGTCAAAAAGGCGAAAGACAATCAATACACATTTACCTATAAATTATCGATGAGTACCCCTTTAGGCGAAATGAAAGATTTGTCTTATCAATCAAGTATCGCCAAAAAAGGCGATACCTACCAAATCGCTTGGAAGCCGTCTTTAATTTTTCCAGATATGTCAGGAAATGATAAAATTTCGATTCAAGTAGATAATGCCAAACGTGGAGAAATTGTCGATCGTAATGGTAGTGGGCTAGCAATTAACAAAGTGTTTGACGAAGTGGGCGTAGTGCCTGGCAAACTCGGTTCTGGCGCAGAAAAAACAGCCAATATCAAAGCTTTTAGTGATAAATTCGGCGTTTCTGTTGATGAAATCAATCAAAAGTTAAGCCAAGGATGGGTCCAAGCAGACTCCTTTGTACCAATCACAGTCGCTTCTGAACCAGTGACAGAATTACCAACAGGGGCTGCGACAAAAGATACAGAGTCACGTTATTATCCGCTGGGGGAAGCAGCTGCGCAATTAATCGGGTATACGGGCACCATTACTGCAGAAGATATTGAAAAAAATCCAGAGTTAAGTAGTACGGGCGTAATTGGTAAAACTGGCTTAGAACGAGCGTTTGATAAAGAATTAAGAGGGCAAGATGGTGGCTCACTAGTTATTTTAGATGACAAAGAGAATGTCAAAAAAGCTTTACAAACCAAAGAGAAAAAAGATGGTCAAACGATTAAATTAACGATTGACAGTGGCGTACAACAACAAGCTTTTGCTATATTTGACAAACGCCCTGGTAGTGCGGTCATTACCGATCCTCAAAAAGGCGATTTATTAGCAACGGTTAGTTCACCTTCGTATGATCCTAATAAAATGGCCAATGGCATTTCTCAAAAAGAATATGATGCTTACAATAACAACAAAGATTTACCATTCACAGCACGTTTTGCGACAGGCTATGCACCAGGCTCTACCTTTAAAACAATTACCGGTGCCATTGGTTTAGATGCAGGGACATTGAAGCCAGATGAAGAGCTAGAAATTAATGGTTTGAAATGGCAAAAAGATAAATCTTGGGGCGGCTATTTTGCGACACGTGTAAAAGAAGCAAGTCCAGTCAATCTGCGTACCGCTTTAGTTAATTCAGATAATATTTATTTTGCCCAACAAACATTACGTATGGGGGAAGACAAATTTAGAGCGGGTCTTAATAAATTCATTTTCGGTGAGGAACTAGATTTACCAATTGCCATGACGCCTGCTCAAATTTCAAATGAAGATAAATTTAATTCTGAAATTCTTTTAGCAGATACGGGCTACGGTCAAGGCCAATTGTTAATTTCGCCAATCCAGCAAGCTACCATGTATAGTGTTTTCCAAAATAATGGAACATTGGTCTATCCAAAATTAGTTTTAGACAAAGAAACGAAGAAAAAAGACAATGTAATCAGCGCCAACGCAGCGAATACAATTGCCACAGATCTTTTAGGTAGTGTGGAAGATCCTTCAGGTTATGTTTATAATATGTACAATCCGAACTTCTCATTGGCTGCTAAAACAGGAACAGCTGAAATAAAAGATAAACAAGATACAGATGGCAAAGAAAACAGTTTCCTTCTAACGTTAGATCGTAGTAACAATAAATTCTTAACAATGATTATGGTTGAAAATTCAGGAGAAAATGGTTCTGCAACAGATATCAGTAAACCATTAATTGATTACTTAGAAGCAACCATTAAATAAAAAGAGAAAATGAACGAAACGAGGTTTCTGTAAAAAGAAACCTCGTTTTCCCTTTTTAGAAAAAGGAAAGTGTGCTACAATGAAGCGACTAAATTGTAGAAGGAAAGGGATTCGTGTGCGAATTTTAGCAATAGATACATCTAACCAAACATTGAGTATTGCTGTGTGTGAAAATCAAAAAATTCTGGGAAGTTATACAGCAACGGTTAAAAGAAATCATAGCTTAACATTAATGCCGGCAATTGACTATTTGATGAGTCAATTGAACTTGGCGCCAACGGCAATTGATCGTTTTGTTGTAGCAGAAGGACCTGGATCATACACTGGCTTACGTTTAGGCGTGACGACTGCCAAAACATTGGCCTATACTTTAAAGAAAGAGCTAGTAGGCATTTCCAGTCTACAAACGTTAGCTGCCAATTGTGTTGGACAAACCGGTTTAGTTGTGCCTCTTTTTGATGCGCGTCGTAAAAACGTCTATGCTGGTGCTTATCGGTTTGTCGATGGCGTGTGGCAAAATGAGTTACCGGACCAACATATTTCCCTGCGGGAGTTATTAGAACAACTAAAAAATGAACCAAATCTTTTTTTTGTTGGTGAAGATGTTGAAAAATTCACTGAAGAAATAGCTCAAATCATTCCTCATGGGGAAATTTGTGATGTCCCGCAATGGCAAATTCCTAATGCCGCAGTTTTGGCTGCGTTAGGTAGTGTGGCTGAACCTGTTGAAAATGTTCATGGGTTCTTACCTGCGTATTTGAAAAAAGTAGAAGCGGAAGAAAATTGGTTGAAGACACACACGCCTAATGGAGAAAGCTATGTGGAAAAACTTTAATTTTGTGACAAAATACTTTACAAAAAGACGGCAACGGTATATAACTAAAACCATTGCAATGAACCAGCAAGAATTTCAATTGCGTGAAATCACCTACCAAGATATTAAGGATTTACTAGCAATTGAACGTGAAGTTTATGCTGGGGAACTTCCTTGGACGATGTCTGCTTTCATGGCAGAACTTGGCTCAAAAGCGCCGCATCTCTATTTGTTAGCGGCAATTAACGGAAAAACAGTTGGCTTTATTGGTTGTCGGATTCAAGGAACGGATGCACACATTACGAATGTCGCTGTCCATACAGCATACCAAGGCTTAGGTTTAGGTCGTTCTTTAATAGAAGAAACGCGAATTTTTGCCAAGAAAAATCGGTGTGAAACCTTATCGCTAGAAGTACGAATGAGTAATGTTAAAGCCCAACGTTTATATCGAAAAATTGGCTTTGTCTCACAGACGGTGAAAAAAGGCTATTATGACGAAAATAATGAAGACGCACTAGAAATGATAATTGATTTAAAAGAAGAGTGAAGAAAAAATGTTAGTAACAAAAAAAGAAATATCTGTAGCAAATATTGGTGAAGAATTATGGCGTTTTAGTAATTCTTCTTATACAACTGGCTCCCCTTGGACAGAAACACAATTCGCGGAAGATTTTGCTCAGGAAAATAGCGAATATCTTTTTTTAGTTGAAAATGGCCAGTGGTTAGGCTATATTGCCTATCATTTTATTTTAGATGAAGCAGAAATTAGTCACGTTGTTGTGAATGGTCAGAAACAACACCAAGGAATTGGTTGTCAATTAATGAAAGCTTTTAAAGAATATGTTAAAAGTCGTAACATTACACAAATTTTCTTAGAGGTCAGAGAATCGAATACATTAGCTCAAAAACTTTATGAGAAAACAGGATTTCGGAAAGTAGCTGTTCGAAAAAATTATTATAAAGAACCTCAAGAAAATGCCTTTGTAATGTGTGCGAAATTAAGGAAGGAAGCCCAATGACAATTTTTACAAAAGAACGTAAATTATTATTAGCTGTGGAAAGTAGCTGTGATGAAACAAGTGTGGCTGTCATTGAAGATGGCGACAAAATTCTTTCCAATATCGTAGCTTCGCAAATTAAGAGCCATCAACGTTTTGGCGGAGTCGTTCCAGAAGTTGCGAGTCGTCATCATGTCGAACAAGTGACAATCTGTATTGAAGAAGCATTAACAGAAGCAAAAGTCACACCAGAAGAGCTTAGTGGCGTTGCTGTGACCTATGGGCCTGGGTTAGTCGGTGCTTTATTAATAGGACTTTCTGCAGCAAAAGCATTTGCTTGGGCGCACCAATTACCACTTATTCCAGTCAATCATATGGCTGGGCACATTTATGCTGCCCGTTTTGTAGCACCGCTCGAATTTCCATTGATGGCCTTACTCGTTAGTGGAGGACATACGGAATTGGTCTACATGAAAGAAGATGGCTCTTTCGAAATTGTTGGTGAAACACGTGATGATGCAGCTGGTGAAGCGTATGATAAAGTCGGACGGGTGTTAGGGTTGCCTTATCCTAGTGGCAAAGAGATTGATGCTTTGGCCCATGAAGGCACAGATACCTACCAATTTCCACGGGCGATGCTAAAAGAGGATAACTATGACTTTAGCTTTAGTGGTTTGAAAAGTGCGTTTATTAACACGGTTCATAATGCAGAGCAACGTGGTGAAGTACTGTCTACAAAGGATTTAGCCGCAAGTTTTCAGGCGAGTGTGGTGGAAGTATTAGTGGCTAAAACCATTCGTGCTTGTCAAGAATATCCTGTTAAGCAATTGCTAATCGCTGGGGGCGTTGCTGCGAATCAAGGATTACGAGAAGCAATGAGACATGCAATCAGTGAACAATTACCAGCAGTAACATTACTTATTCCGCCATTAAAACTTTGTGGGGATAACGCGGCGATGATTGGCGCTGCCGCCTTTATCGAAGCTGAAAAGAATCACTTTGCTTCGTATAACTTAAATGCAGAACCTGGCGTTAGTTTTATGACAATTAGTGAAGAAGGCTAGCCAGCTAGACAAAAATTTGCTATAATGAAGCCAGTTTAACAATGACATTCGATGATAAAGAGAGTACTTATTTCAACGTCAGCTTAGCGATCTTGGGAAGGTGGGAGCCAAGAGTGATCGGAATGAGGAAGCGCACTTTTAGAATTCTGCTGAAAGCAGACGGCAATCACCGTTATCGATGAAGCAGGTCTATCCAAGTAGTATAGACAATTAGAGTGGTACCGCGGGTAAATTCTCGTCTCTGACAAAACAAATTATTTTGTTTTGTCAGAGACGTTTTTGTTTTTTATACTTACAAATTAATCAGGAGGGTTCTTATGAACAACAAAGAAATCGTAGCAAAAGCGTTACATGATGTTTTAAATGAAGAATTAACGATGGATCAAATCGAACAATTATTGGAAAATCCTAAATCTGTTGATCATGGAGATGTGGCTTTTCCAGCCTTTTCATTAGCTAAAATTTATCGTAAAGCACCACAACAGATTGCAGCAGAATTAGCAGAAAAAATTGATGGCACAAATTTTGAAAAAATTGAAGTGGTGGGACCTTATTTAAACTTCTTCATGAATAAAGAAGCAGTCAGTCAAGCTGTTATTGGCGCAGTAGTCAAAGAAAAAAACAACTACGGAAACAGTACCTTTGGCAATAATGGCAATGTTCCTATTGATATGTCTTCACCAAACATTGCTAAACCAATTTCTATGGGGCACTTACGTTCTACGGTAATCGGGAATTCAATTGCCTTTATTTTAGAAAAAATTGGGTATCAGCCAATTCGGATTAACCACTTAGGTGACTGGGGTACACAGTTTGGTAAGTTAATTGTAGCTTATAAAAAATGGGGTTCTGAAGAAGCAGTCCGCCAACAACCAATTAATGAATTATTGCGCTTATATGTGCAATTTCATGAAGAAGCAGAAGAAAAACCAGAATTAGAAGACGAAGCACGTGCATGGTTTAAAAAATTAGAAGAAGGAGACCAAGAAGCTAATGAATTATGGAAATGGTTCCGTAGCGAGTCTCTAAAAGAATTTGATAAAATCTATTCCATGTTAGAAGTTGAATTTGATTCTTATAATGGCGAAGCCTTTTATAATGATAAAATGGATGAAATTGTTACTTTATTAGAAGAAAAACATTTATTAACAGAAAATCAAGGTGCAGAAATTGTTGATTTGACAGAATATAATTTAAATCCAGCACTTATTCGTAAATCAGATGGTGCGACGTTATATATCACACGGGATTTAGCTGCTGCGCTTTACCGTAAACGGACGTATGATTTTGCCAAATCACTTTATGTAGTCGGCAACGAACAAAGCAATCACTTCAAACAATTAAAAGCAGTCTTGAAAGAACTAGGATTTGAATGGTCAGATGATATGGAACACATTCCGTTTGGTTTAATTACTCAAGGCGGTAAAAAATTATCCACACGTAAAGGGAAAATCGTTTTATTAGAAGAAGTATTGAATGAAGCTGTTACTTTAGCAGGAAATCAAATTAACGAGAAAAACCCAGACTTAGCAAATCGTGAAGAAGTGGCGAAACAAGTAGGTGTAGGTGCAGTTATTTTCCATGACCTTAAAAATGATCGTCTAAATAATTTCGATTTTGTATTAGATGAAGTTGTTCGTTTTGAAGGCGAAACTGGGCCATATGTTCAATATACACATGCTCGTGCGATGAGTATTTTACGTAAAGCAAACTTTACACCAGACGCTACACAACGTTATGCACTAAATGACAAGGATAGCTGGGAAGTCGTGAAGTTGTTACAAAAATTCCCTGAAACTGTGATGCAAGCTGCTGAAAAATATGAACCATCTGTTATTGCGAAACATAGCATTCATTTAGCACAAGCGTTCAATAAATATTATGCCCATGTTCGGATTTTGGATGAAGATGCTCAAAAAGAGGCACGCTTAGCGTTAGTTTATGCAGTTGCTACTGTTTTAAAAGAAGATTTACGTTTACTAGGGTTACATGCACCAGAAGAAATGTAGAAGTTTTTGTGAAAATTTTACTGCGTTGAACGCTAAACTTATTAAGCAAATATTAAAGTTAAGTTACAGATTGAGAAATTCATAGTAATTAAATAGCTGGGGTGCTATACTCGAGTCAAGTTATAAAAGGATTAGAAAAGGTGGCACCCAATTATATGACAGAAAAATGGCGTGAAGACGAAGAATATCTTTCTTATGTAGAAGATTTATTAGCAACCGAAGAAGTCCAAAAATTAGCAGAATACACACAACATATGCATTCAACTCGTTTAGAACATTCAATTAGTGTTTCCTATCATAGCTATAAATTAGCAAAGCGTTGGAACGGCAATGCTCGTGCAACAGCTCGTGCTGGTTTATTACATGATTTGTTTTACTATGATTGGCGCACAACAAAGTTTGACGAAGGCTCTCATGCCTATGTTCATCCACGAATTGCAGCCAAAAATGCTGAAAAAATTACAGAGTTGTCTGATTTAGAACGAGACATTATTATTAAACATATGTGGGGCGCAACTATTGCACCACCAAAATACAAAGAAAGTTACATTGTAACCTTTGTTGACAAATATTGTGCTGTAAAAGAAGCAGCGTTGCCGATGACGACAGCCATGAAAACCAAATGGCGTCAGTATTTTGGTCAACAGTCAATCTAATAAAAAGCTTATCCGTAAGGATAAGCTTTTTTTGTTTGACGTTGACTAAAAAGTCTAGCATTCATCTATTTAAAATAAATATTAAAAGTAATTTTGTTCTGTTAATTTCTTTTGAGCGTATCGAAAGACTGCTTCTTGATTTTCAGTTGTTAACTGTTTGTAAATGTTCATAATATTGGTTGGGACAACAAATGACGTTTCTTCCGTTTCAGGAATACCTAAGATTTCAAGAGGTGATACATCTAAAATTTTAGATAAGGCGACAATTTTATCCCTCCCCATATTTTCAATCATTCCAGTTTCCCATTTCCTGACGGTACTTTTTCCAACACCAACAAAATTTCCAACTTGTTCTAATGTAAGATTTTTCTCCATCCTTTTTTGCTTCAAAAAATTTTCTTTCAAAAAAACCACCTCCGTAAAAACATTCTAGCACAAAAAGTGTCGCAAAAGAAACATGTTTTTTTCAAAATGAAAGTAACGAATATAATAGAAAAATCAGCGTTTTTTAATGATATTGACGTTTTTTTCACAAAATGATATAATTTTCAGTGTCTTATTAGACACTGAAAAGGGGGAGAGTAAAATGGAATCAAATTTAATTCACTCAAAATTGAAAATGAAAGGAAAAAATGTTGAGTGGTTGGCAAATGAAATGACTGCATACGGGCAACCAATATCCGCTTCAACGATTTACAAAAAATTAAAAGGAGAAGTTGTTTTCAAAGCATCGGATATTAAATTGATTTCACAATTGTTGGATTTTAATAATGAAGAAATTATGACTATTTTTTTTAGTGAGCTAGTGTCTAAAAAGACACATATTAGTGTTGAAAGGATTGTGATGAATGAAAAAAAGTATTAATAAGTTATTTTCGATTTGTTTAATTATCTTTACTATTATAGGATCTAATACAAGTATTATTTCTTATGCAATGGATAATGAAAGTGGCACACAAATCCGGTCTATAGCTGTTGAATATCCGGGGGAAAAAACGGAAATTGTTGCTACAAAAGATTGGGCGACAGTTTCTTTGTCATTAGGAATCTCTGAATTAGCAAGCGGAGAGACGATGACATTAAGGATGACTAGCGAAAAATATTCCTATTCAATGACACCTTTTGAAATTGGAGACGCACTTCAAGTGATTCCAAACGATGATGGTACTTGGACGATTAAAGCCTTACAAACGCTTACAGATTACTCAGCAGATTTGCAACTGAAGCTACGATATAATCAAAATTTATCAGAAGATTTTGAAGATCAAGTCGTTTTTACTTTTGGTGATTAACAAAAAATTGTCAAAATTAATATCGGGCAATACGTGGAGAAAGTTCCGCCAACTGAACTGGTTCGAAAAGTCCCGTTAGGATTTACCTCAGAGGGAAGAATTGCCTGGGTCATTTATTTTAACTATAATCAAGCAGGTCTTTCAGGTTCAGAAAAAACAACCTTTAAATTTTTAGATAATGTAGGTCCAAACCAAACATTAGCTATTGACAGTATTGCTGCATATCTCACCAAGCAGCCTATTTTAGAAACAAATGGTGAAATGATTCGGAATTTGGAACATGACGAATATAGCTATGATGCCAGTCAATTTTTCCAAAAAAATGCCTCTGAATCTGGATTTAATTATGAAGCAGAAAAATTTGAAGGAATACCAACGACCACGGGCAGTTATCTTTCCAATAAAAATGCCTATTATATTTATTTAGAAACGATTCCAAATGAAAATATTCCAAGTGATGCCGTGCTATCAAATTACACGTATATGCGTATTTCTAGTGAGGGATTCGATGCTTGGGAAGATGATGATATTGCCTACATCACAGCAGACGAGAGTAGTGATGGAACAGGTCGAGGGGGTGTCGTTTTAGAAAAAATTGATGCAGTAACTGCTAAAGTTTTAGAAGGTGCTGTTTTCAAAGTCGTGAACACAAAAACACAACAAGTTGTTCAAGAAACCTTAACCACCAATCAAGCAGGTCAAATTCGTTTAGCTGGTTTGGAAGCTGGTCAGTATGCATTCATTGAAACAAAAGCACCAACTGGTTACAAGTTAGATGCAACACCAGTTCCATTTGAAATTAAGTTAGAACAAACACAGACGATTCGCTTGAAAAAAGAAAATACGCGTTTAGAAAACCAGTTAAAAGTAGAAAAAGTAGATGAAAATAATGAGGCGAAACATTTAGCAGGTGCTGAATTTTCGTTGTATGACCAAAAAAATAATCTAATAGAAAAAGGTGTCACGAATGAAAATGGCGAGCTGTTATTTTCAAATTTATCACCTGATGGAGAATATTATTTAGTTGAAACGAAGGCGCCTAATGGCTATGAATTAGACGAAACTAAACATCCTATTTCATTTGCTGGAAAAGCCGACTACACTTTAACATATCGGGTGAAGAATAAGCAGCAAGTACAAATTGGGTCCATCAAAATTGTTAAACAAGATAAAGAAAGCAAAAAACGTTTAACAGGCGCAGAATTTAAATTCCGAGATACAACCAATAATTATACTGCAACGTTTACAGCGAATAGGAACGGTGAAGTACTGATTCCTGGATTAGCCGGTGATCGTGTTTATGAGGTCACAGAAATAAAAGCGCCAAATGGCTATATCATAGATAGACGTGTTCATAAAGTTGATTTACGTGGACAAGGTGGTAAAACCTATACATTAGTCTTAAATAATCAAGCACAAAAAGGTGCCATCAAAATTATTAAGCAAGATGGATATACGAAACAACGTTTAACAGGCGCAGAATTTCAGTGGAAAGATACGGTGACAGGAAAAACAGGAACAGTGACAGTTGGAACCGATGGAACCATCACAATTCCCAACTTATCCGTCAATCGTACGTATGAAATCCCAGAAACAAAAGCACCCGTAGGTTATGTACTAGACAAAACCGTGCATAAAGTCACTTTAACAAGTGCACAAGCCAATAAAGTAGTGACTGTAACCATTGGTAATGTAGCGCAATTCGGCTCTATTCAAATTATTAAGACAGATAGGCAAACAGGCAAACGTTTGGCTGGTGCTGTCTTTGAATGGAAAGATACAACCAATGGCTATACTAGTCGCATAGTCACAGATAAAAATGGAATTGCAAAAGTATCGGGCTTGTCTGTCAATCGTACGTATGAATTAAAAGAAGTGATAGCTCCAAGCGGTTATCATTTAGATTCAACAGTTAAGAAAGTTGAATTGACAACTGCCTATGCGAATAGAACATTATCTGTAAACATGTATGACCTTGCTAAACGTGGTAATTTAAAATTGGTTAAACAAGACAAAGATTCAAGAAAACGCCTTGCAGGTGCGCAATTTAGGTGGCGAGATACAGCGAACGGGAATACAGGGGTAGTAACTGCTAATAATAATGGCGAAGTAATTTTATATAATTTTTCTGTTAATCGGATTTATGAAATTACAGAAATTAAAGCACCAAATGGTTATATACTTGACAAAACGGTGCATAGAGTTCTTTTACCCTCGAATTATGCTGGCAAAACCTATACTTTTGTTAAAAATAATAATGCTCATCGTGCACACCTTAAATTAGTAAAACAAGATGGTTACTCAAAACAACGTTTAGCAGGTGCACAATTTAGATGGCGTGACACAGTGAACGGGAATACAGGCGTAGTAACTGCTAATGCTAATGGTGAAGCAACTTTGTATAATTTTTCCGTCAACCGGATTTATGAAATTACAGAAATAAAAGCACCAAATGGTTATATACTTGACAAAACGGTGCATAGAGTTCTTTTACCTGCGAATTATGCTGGCAAAACCTACACGTTTACCAAAAATAATCAAGCACAAAAAGGCGCCATCAAAATTATTAAGCAAGATGGATATACGAAACAACGTTTAGCAGGCGCACAATTTAAATTCCGAGATACCATCAACAATCACACAGCGACATTTACAGCGAATAGAAACGGTGAAGTGCTGATTCCTGGATTAGCTGGTGATCGTGTTTATGAAATCACAGAAATCAAAGCGCCGGATGGCTATATCATAGATAGACGTGCTCACAAAGTTGATCTACGTGGACAAGGTGGTAAAACCTATACATTAGTCTTAAATAATCAAGCACAAAAAGGCGCCATCAAAATTATTAAGCAAGATGTTGAATCAAAAGAACCTTTAGCAGGCGCTGTTTTTGAATGGAAAGATACAACTAATGACTATACACAAAGAGTAACAACAGGTTGGGATGGTACAGTCACTATTAGTGGGCTATCTGTCAACCGGGTATATGAAATTAGAGAAGTTCAAGCGCCGGCTGGTTATTCACGAAATACTACGCCAACACGCGTCAGTCTGACGCAAAATCATGCGGGTCAAACAATTGCAATTGTTCGAGAAAACCGAAAAATACCGGTTTATAATCCGCCACCACCAACATATTGGCCAGGATATATTCCGCCAGTTACGTACTATAATCCACCTGTGTACTATAATCCTCCAAAGTATTATTATAGGGGGTGTGTGATGGTCATCGTGGTGGTGTGTTGGTAAAAAACAAATAGAGAGAAAGGGGTATTTAATGAGCCAATCAGCTTTACCGAAACTTGGGGTAATTTCAACAGGCGCCTTTTTTGTGGTTGATTTAATTGGCGTTATTCTAGTTTCGATTGTCACTGCCTACATTCTATACCGTTATTTTTTTAAAAGAGGTCAAATTACATGATTTATTTGTATCAGTTATACAAAGTAATTATGTTCATCTTCTTAACCTATTTATTTACAAGTTTATTTCTCAGTTTTCGAACAAGAAAAAAACAAGAAGAGAAGTCGAAGTAGCAGAAGAATTTTTCTGCTACTTTCTTGTACCGTGTGTAAACGAGGAGAAAGTCATCGGAGAAACATTAAAAAAACTGGTTGCTTTACCAATTAAGAAAAAAATAATTGCGATTGATGATGGATCAACGGACCAAACCAAAGCAATGATGGACAGTATTGCTGGTCCAATCCAAGTTCTGTCTCGTCAATTTCCCAATGCGCAACAAGGCAAAGGAGCCGCTTTGAACCACGCTTTCCAAATTGTATTAACAGATGCAGAAAAAGGACACTATTCTTGGGATCAAGTTTTAGTGGGTGTGGTAGATGCAGATGGTTTTTTTAGTGAAAATATTGTCAATGAGCTAACTGCTGTTTTCACAGATAAAACAGTCTGTGCTGCGCAAACAAGAATCAAAATGAAAGATGTCACAAATTTTATGTTTATTGCACAAGATGTTGAGTTTTTTACGATTAATAATTTTATTCAAAAGGCGCGTCGAGCAACAAAAACCATCGGACTTGGTGGCAATGGTCAGTTTTTTCGGTTATCAATGATTACCGAACACTTAGGCTATCAGCCTTGGGGAAATGCTTTGTTGGATGACTATGAGTTAACCATTAAATTAATGCTGAAAGAGTTATCGATTGCTTATATTGACGAGGCCTTTATGGCTCAAGAAGCACTGAGAGATGTGAAACGTTTTATTCGTCAACGAAGTCGTTGGGTTCAAGGAAATTTAGATTGCCTAGCGTATTTACCCAGGGTGATTAAATCAAAGTCATTAACGTTAAGGCAGAAGTGTGGAATCTATTATTTTTTAGCGCAACCCTTTATTAATCTCGTAGCGGGGATGCTCGTTTTTGTCTTAACTGGGCTCCAACTGCAACACTTGTATAGGTTAGGCTTTTCGTTATCGCTTGTCATTAGTTTTGTTTTGGCCGTCAGTATTTCGTTAGTTTTCGGCATTTTTTTTACAATCAACTATTATCGCGAGTTGAAAAATTTTCAACTAAAAGTACCTGCAAAACTGGGGCTGATTATTTTGCCTTTTACTATTTCCTACATGTACTTAATTTTATTCGTTAGTGTGGTGATGGCTTATTATCGGTTTATCAAAGGTAATAGCACGTGGATAAAAACGGAACGCAATTGATTTTTTATTGCACTTTCCAGAGTTGCGTGGTATTATTTTTAATAGTTTAATAGCAACATGGTGATGGTGTTCACCACGAACTATTTATTGGACGAATAAATTAATGACGCCTACCAAACGGGAGAAGTGTACCCTTTGGTAGGCTTTTTCTGTACGCTAGGATTGGCGATAAGAAAATTGTAAAGGAGCATGTAAAGTGAAAAAAGAAACAAAGCAACTACTATCAATCGGCGGTTATATGGCAAAATGGTTGCTCATTACCGCAATTATTGGTTTATTTATGGGGGCGTTATCCGCCTTTTTCTTAAAGAGTCTCACCTATGTAACAGATGTTCGTTTAGCAAATCCTTGGTTACTCTTTATCCTCCCCATTAGCGGTGTCGTTTTTACGTATTTCTATACGCGTTTTGGGAAAAATGCTAGCCGAGGAAATAACTTAGTGATTGAACAAGGCAATGGCGGGGAAGAAGATATTCCCTTGCGCTTAATTCCTTTAACATTGTTTGGCACGATTACTACGCACTTATTTGGTGGTTCTGTTGGTCGTGAAGGGACGGCGGTGCAAATGGGGGGCGCAATCGCAAATGCTGTAGGAAAAGTCTTTAAACTGTCCGCTTTGGAACGACAAGTAATTATTATTAGCGGAATTAGTGCAGGTTTTAGTTCTGTTTTTGGCACACCATTAGCGGGAACGGTTTTCGGATTAGAAGTTTTGGCGATTGGAAAAGTTCGTGCAGAGGCACTTTTCCCAAGTTTTTTTGCAGGCTTATTTGCTAATTTTGTGACTGAAAGTTTTGGTGTAACACATACGCATTATCCGATGGGCAAAATTCCGACTTGGTCGGTTGATCTATTCGTAAAATTATTTTTGGCATCGATTTGTTTTGGTTTGGCAGGTTGGGTTTTTAGTCGTTCCATTGTCTTTTTAAAAAAGACCTACGCAAATTGGTTTGCTAATGTCTACCTTCGTGCGTTTCTTGGGGCGTCCATTGTCGTTCTGTTTGTGCTCGTCTTAAAGAACCAGCGTTATTTAGGCTTGAGTTTACCTTTATTAGAAGATGCTTTTGCAGGCAATGCGCAGCCTTTTGATTTTGTTGGGAAATTATTCTTTACGGTGTTATCCTTGGGTGCCGGATTCCAAGGAGGAGAAGTGACGCCATTGTTTGAAATTGGGGCTACGTTAGGGAGTTCTTTGGCCCCTTTGTTACATCTGTCAATTCCTTTTTTAGCAGGTTTAGGATTTATTGGTGTTTTTTCTGGCGCCACGAATACGCCGATTGCTTGTTTCATTATGGGCATTGAACTATTTGGTAGTGAAGCGGCGGTCTATTTTTTCATGGTCTGCTTAATCAGTTTTATGTGCTCAGGAAATAGCGGTATTTATGCTTCGCAACAAAGTTTGTATCGTAAAGGAACAGCAGAATATCCTCTCTTTAACGCATTAAAAAATCGACGTAAATAAGATGTTTTTTTATGAAAATATGCTAAACTAGAGAAGATGAGGTGAAGACATGAAAGACTATCAATATCCATTAGATTTAGATTGGACGACAGAGGAAATGGTGATTGTCACTAATATGTGGACAGCAGTTGAGCAAGCCAACGAAACAGGCTTACCTGTTGACAAATTTTTAACAACTTATCAACAATTTAAAACGGTCGTTAAAAGTATCGGCGAAGAAAAACGCTTAGGTCGTGAATTTGAAAATGCTTCAGGATATTCGTTATATCGTACGCTTCAACAAGCTAAAAAACAGGGAAGCGGCAAATTAAAGCTGGGGGATGATTAGATGACTGAAACGCAAAAATTTGTTCAAACAATTCAAAGTTGGCTTTTTGAAGCAGCCGATGTGATTCGAATGAACTTGGAATCAGAGTTAACCGTTCAACAGAAAAATGGCCGCACCGATTTAGTGACAAATATGGATGAACAAACCCAAGAATTTTTAATGAATAAAATTCAAACAAATTTTCCCGAAGATCAAATTTTAGGGGAAGAAAAAGGCTACAATACTTTAAAATGTTTTGCTGGTCGCGTGTGGATCATCGATCCGATTGATGGCACAATGAATTTCGTGATGGAAAGAGAAAATTTTTGTATTATGTTAGCTGTTTATGAAGACGGCATTGGTAAATTAGGTTTTATCTATGATGTGATGCGAGAAGAACTTTATTGGGGCGGCAAAGGGCTTGGCGTTTATCGGAATAATCAATTATTAAAAGCGCCTACTATGAAAGCCTTGGCAGATGGATTATGGGGCATGAATGCTTACATGCATGGAAAAAATATTCATCACGCAACGGAAATCGGACAAGCAAGTATGGGCGTGCGTATTAGCGGTTGTGCAGGTTTGGAAATTATTGCCATGTTAAAAGGCAACCATCATGGCTATTTATCTAATCTAAGTCCTTGGGATTATGCAGCAGGCTTAGTACTTTTGGAAGAATTTGGGTTTAAATACTCTGGTATTACAGGAAAACCATTAACTTTTGATGGCCGTGAATACTTTATTGCAGCAACTCCTGAAACCTATGATGAAGTATTTACCCGATATTTAAATGAATCGGAATAATCCAAGAAGAGCGTTGCTGAAAGGTAAGGCTCTTCCTCTTTTAAAAGAGAAAAATTTGTAAAAAAATGTCCTTGTTTTCAGAAAAAGCCGAATAATTTCTAAAACTTTCATTATTTTTGCAGGCGAAAGCCTTTTTTTAATGAAAAAAGTTTGCTATAATAAGCAGTCGGCTTTTATGGACTTAAGTAACATAAGCGTATATAGATAAGGAGCAATTAAATTGAAATACAGAGATGATATTCGTAACGTGGCAATTATCGCCCACGTTGACCATGGTAAAACAACCTTAGTAGATGAACTTTTAAAACAATCTGACACTTTAGATGGACACACACAATTACAAGAACGTGCAATGGATTCCAATGCACTTGAAAGTGAACGTGGAATTACTATCTTAGCAAAAAATACAGCCGTAGATTATAACGGTACACGTATCAACATTCTAGATACACCAGGACACGCGGACTTCGGTGGTGAAGTAGAACGTATCATGAAAATGGTAGATGGTGTTGTTTTAGTTGTCGATGCGTATGAAGGAACAATGCCTCAAACACGTTTCGTATTGAAAAAAGCATTAGAACAAAAAGTAACACCAATCGTGGTTGTTAACAAAATTGACAAACCTTCTGCTCGTCCTGAACACGTAGTAGATGAAGTTTTAGAGTTATTCATCGAATTAGGCGCAGACGACGATCAATTAGATTTCCCAGTTGTTTATGCTTCTGCTTTAAACGGAACTTCAAGTGAATCAGATGATCCAGCAGATCAAGAGCCAACAATGGCCCCAATTTTTGATAAAATTATTGAACATGTGCCAGCTCCAGTTGACAATTCAGACGAACCACTTCAATTCCAAGTCTCATTACTAGACTACAACGATTACGTTGGACGTATTGGGATTGGCCGTGTGTTCCGTGGCACAATGAAAGTCGGCGACCAAGTTGCGTTGATGAAATTAGATGGCAGCGTGAAAAATTTCCGTGTAACGAAAATTTTAGGTTTCTTTGGCTTACAACGTGTGGAAATTGATGAAGCAAAAGCGGGCGATTTAATTGCCGTTTCCGGAATGGAAGACATTTTCGTTGGGGAAACAGTTGTAGATGTTCACAATCAAGAAGCATTACCAATTCTGCACATTGATGAGCCAACCTTACAAATGACTTTCTTAGTTAACAATTCTCCATTTGCGGGACGTGAAGGAAAATACATCACCGCTCGTAAAATCGAAGAACGTTTAATGGCTGAATTACAAACAGACGTATCTTTACGTGTTGATCCAATTGGCCCAGATTCTTGGACTGTATCAGGCCGCGGCGAATTGCATTTATCAATTTTAATTGAAAACATGCGTCGAGAAGGTTATGAATTACAAGTTTCTCGTCCAGAAGTTATTGAACGTGAAATTGATGGGGTTAAATGTGAACCATTTGAACGTGTTCAAATTGACACACCTGAAGAATACATGGGTAGCGTGATTGAATCACTAAGTTTACGTAAAGGCGAAATGCAAGATATGATTAATGCCGGTAACGGACAAATGCGTTTAATCTTCTTAGCACCAGCTCGTGGCTTAATTGGTTATTCAACAGAATTCTTATCAATGACTCGTGGTTATGGTATTATGAACCACACCTTCGATCAATACTTACCAATGATTCAAGGAACGATTGGTGGCCGTCATCAAGGTGCACTAGTTTCAATCGATACTGGTAAAGCAACGACTTACTCAATCATGAGTATTGAAGAACGTGGTACAGTTTTCGTTGAACCAACGACAGAAGTTTACGAAGGAATGATTGTTGGGGAAAACAACCGCGACAACGATTTAACTGTGAACATCACAAAAGCTAAACAAATGACTAACGTTCGTTCGGCAACGAAAGACCAAACATCAGTCATCAAAAAACCGAAAAAATTAACGTTAGAAGAATCATTAGAATTCTTGAATGAAGATGAATACTGTGAAGTAACACCAGAAAGCATCCGTTTAAGAAAACAAATTCTTAACAAAAACGAACGCGAAAAAGCAAGCAAGAAAAAGAAAAAAGCTGAATAATTTTTCGACAAATAAACATTTAAACCAACTATGCTCGTTTTACTACGAAAATAGTTGGTTTTTTTTATGAAAAAAACGGATTAATGCGTATTTTTAAGATAAGGATATTTTTTATGTGTGGATAACTACTCGTTATCCACAACAAGCAAATGTCGTTATTTTTGAAAGCTTTTGATAGCAAGCTTTCACAATTTTTCATTCTTTTTGATGTTTCACGTTAACTGGTGTTTCACGATTGTGTCTTGTTTTAACACACCTTGTTCCTGTTAGATTAGCGTGTTAAAATGACTTGTAGAACAAAGATTGGAGCGCAATAAATGAGTGCATTACAAGAATTATTAAAAGATACATTTGGCTATGATGATTTTCGGCCAGGACAAGAAACGATTATTCGTCATGTATTGCGACAAGAAAATGTCTTAGGCATTATGCCAACAGGTGGAGGCAAATCGATTTGTTATCAGTTGCCAGCCTTACTTCTGGATAATTTAACATTGGTGATTTCACCATTAATTTCTTTAATGAAAGATCAAGTAGATGCCCTGAATTTAATGGGGATTCCAGCTACATATATCAATAGTACCATTTCCTATCAAGAAATGAATCAACGTATTCAATTAGCGGTTAACAAAGAAGTCAAGCTATTGTATGTTGCGCCAGAGCGATTAGAATCTTATGATTTTCAACAGATGCTGACACATGTACCGATTGATTTATTGGCAGTAGATGAGGCACACTGTATTTCACAATGGGGGCATGATTTTCGTCCAAGCTATTTGCGTTTAGCAGAGATTATCGATCAATTTCAACAGCAACCAACTGTGATTGCACTAACAGCAACAGCAACGCCACAAGTAGCGGAGGATATTGTCAAGCAATTAAGAATTCCATCAGAAAATGAAATCAAAACAGGATTCGCTCGAGAAAATTTATCTTTTCAAGTCGTGAAGGATCAAAACAGAGACGTTTTTCTTTTGGAATATTTAAAGATGAATACTGGGCAATCAGGTATTATCTATGCAAGCACGCGGAAGGAAGTTGAACGAATTTATCATTTATTAGAAAGTAAAAAAATTGCAGCTGGGATGTATCATGGGGGCATGAGTGAACAGTTACGTAGTGAAAATCAAGAAGCATTCTTGTATGATCAAGTGCAAGTGATGGTAGCAACAAATGCCTTTGGTATGGGGATTAATAAGAGTAATGTTCGTTTTGTCATTCACGCACAAGTACCAGGGAATATTGAATCTTATTACCAAGAAGCCGGCCGAGCTGGTCGTGACGGTCTGCCTAGTGATGCTGTGTTAATGTTTGCTCCACAAGACTTGCAAATTCAACAATACTTTATTGAACAATCTGAAATGACCATTGATTATAAGCAGAAAGAGTACTTGAAATTACGGGAAATGTCACAATATGCGAATGCACAAATGTGTTTACAAAAATATATTTTACGCTATTTTGGTGAAGAAGGGACGGACTGCGGTCGCTGCTCGAATTGTCTGGATAATCGAGAATTAGTCGATATTACGGTCGATGCCCAAAAAGTCTTGTCTTGTGTAAAACGTATGGGAGAACGTTTCGGTAAGGGCTTAGTTGGTAAAGTCCTGACTGGCTCAAAAGATCAAAAAATTGATCAATGGCATTTTGATCGTTTGCCAACATACGGACTAATGAAAGGTCGCACGCAAAAAGAAGTCACACAGCTGATTGATTATTTGACAGCAGAACGTTATTTAATTCCTTCTGATGGGCAATTTCCGTTGTTATCAGTCTCGACAGAAGGTGTTCAGGTGCTTTTAGGGGAACGGAAAGTCTTCCGAAAAGAAGACCAAAAAGTTCGAAAAGTAGCAGTGGATGATGCCTTGTTTGAACGATTACGCGAATTACGTATGGACATGGCTCAAGAGGCAGGCGTGCCGCCATATGTAGTCTTTTCCGATAGTACACTTAAAGAAATGTGTGAAAAATTACCGCAAACAACGATTCAATTATTGCAAATAAAAGGGGTCGGCCAAAATAAATTAGATAAATATGGCACCGCCTTTTTAGAAGTAATTAAAGAATATCAAGAGACAAAAAAATGATATAGTTTGTTATTTTATTTAAAATTAAAAGCAGAAAATAAGGAAAAAGTCTTTTAATGTATTTGTTGTTGTATTGATAAAATAAGCTTGTTATATAAAGAGATTTCTTACTTAATATATCGCTTGGTTTTAGAAAATTTCTTAAAGGAAATTTTCTGAAATCATCATGTATCTAACTGAGAATTATGTTATAATTACTTAATTAAGATAGGGAGGTTCTGTACAAATGGACGAAGGAATTTCAAAGAAATTTGCCATTCAATTATTAGAAGACGATGCAGAACGCATTAAAATGCTTATTCGTAATCAAAAAAACAGTTTGTGCATTTCTCAATGTAAAGCATTTGAAGAAGTGGTGGATACACAAATGTATGGTTTTTCAAGACAAGTGACCTATGCGACCCGTTTGGGGATTTTAACTAATGATGAAGGACATCGCTTACTAAGTGATTTAGAACGCGAATTGAATCAATTATATACAGATGTTTATGAAGAAACACAAGAAAAAAACGAGATTGGCAAGGAGGGTTAAGCTTTGCCAAACAAAGTAAAGAAACGGCATTTGCTAGACTATAGTATTTTTATTCCATATTTAATTTTAAGCATCGTGGGATTGATTATGGTATATAGTTCCACATCCGCATTACAAGTAATGAAAGGTTTTTCACCTACGTCATTCGTTATTAACCAGGTTGCCTTTTGGGTAGTAGGGTTAGTTGCAATGTTTTTTATTTATAAGATGAAAACATCCGTTTTTCAGAATCGAAGTTTTATCATGTTTGCCATTGCAGTAATTACGGTTATGGTTTTAGCCGTTCGGATTCCTGGTATCGGGAAAAAAATTAACGGCGCACGTGGTTGGATTGAGATTGGTGGATTTTCGATGCAACCAGCTGAGTATTTAAAAATTATGGTTGTCTGGTATCTGTCTTATATTTTAGCACGGCGACAAAAGACAATTAATGGAGGCATGGATCAATTTAAACAAGCTGCCGGGCGCCCGTTGATGCTCGTTTTTGTATTAATTGCTCTAGTTGCAATCCAGCCTGACTTCGGGAATGCGGCCATTCTAACATTAATTACCATCGTGATGGTTTTAGCAAGTGGGATTAATTATATGTATACCTACTTGGTTGGTGGCTTGGGCATTTTAGGTAGTATCACGGCTATTCAGTTATTAATTATGTCGAAAGGAAAAATTTTCCCAGCGCGTTACCAATATATTTATAATCGTTTTGCTGTTTTTAAAAATCCATTTTTAGATGAACGGAACTTAGGCCATCAGTTAGCTAATTCTTATTATGCAATCAGTAATGGCGGCTGGTTTGGCAAAGGTCTAGGGAATAGTGTTCAGAAAAAAGGCTTTTTACCAGAAGCACATACGGACTTTATCTTTGCGATTACTTTAGAAGAGTTAGGCATTATCGGCGGTCTAGCGATTTTAGGATTGTTGATGTTTATGATTGCGCGAATTATTTTAGTCGGTGTACGCTCGAAGAAACCTTTTAATTCACTAATGTGTATTGGAATTGGTACAATGTTATTAATTCAAGTCTTTATTAATGTTGGTGGGATTACTGGGATTATTCCATTAACAGGAATTACTTTCCCGTTCTTGAGTCAAGGTGGGAATAGTTTGCTGATTATTTCGATTGCTGTGGCCTTTGTCCTGAATATCAGTGCAGATGAAACACGTCAGAAATTAGAAAATGAGTACTATTTATCTTTAGAACAGAACCAATAAATTTGAAGGAAATTGATGGTAGGAGTGACGTTATGAAAAAGGTATTAGTTGCCAATCGTGGCGAAATTGCGATTCGAATTTTTAGAGCTTGTACAGAATTAGATATCCGTACAGTAGCGATTTATGCTGCAGAAGATGAGTATTCTGTTCATCGTTTCAAAGCAGATGAAGCGTATTTAGTTGGTAAGGAGAAAAAACCAATTGAAGCCTATTTAGACATTGAAAATATTATCCAAATTGCCAAAAAATCGGGAGCAGATGCCATTCATCCTGGTTATGGCTTTTTATCAGAGAACTTACGCTTCGCCGAACGTTGTGAAGAAGAAGGAATCATTTTTGTCGGACCTAAAACACATCATTTAGATATTTTTGGCGATAAAATTAAAGCGAAAGAAGCAGCTGTAGCTGCGGGGATTGCTTCGATTCCAGGCTCAGACGGGCCAGTAGCAACGGTGGAAGAGGTCGTAGCTTTTGGTGAAACGCATGGCTTTCCTATCATGATTAAAGCTGCTTTAGGTGGCGGCGGTCGCGGGATGCGCGTTGCCCACGATGCCAAAGAAGCACGAGAAGGTTACGAGAGAGCCAAAAGTGAAGCGAAAGCAGCCTTTGGTTCTGACGAGGTTTATGTTGAAAAGTATATTTCTAATCCTAAACATATCGAAGTACAAATTTTAGGCGATCATCATGGGAATGTCTTGCATTTATTTGAACGTGATTGTTCCGTTCAACGACGCCACCAAAAAGTGGTAGAAGTCGCACCATGTGTATCAATGAATGAAGAACAACGAGCAGCCATTTGTTCGGCTGCTGTGCAGTTAATGGCGCATGTCGGCTACGTGAATGCGGGAACGGTTGAGTTTTTAGTAGAAGGGGATCAGTTTTATTTTATTGAAGTGAATCCTCGTGTTCAGGTAGAACATACTATCACAGAAATGATTACAGATATTGATATTGTGATCTCTCAATTACAAATTGCACAAGGGCTTGATTTGCATAAAGATATGCATTTGCCAAAACAAAACGAATTGACATTAAAAGGCGCGGCTATTCAATGTCGGATTACGACTGAAGATCCCCTGAACCAGTTTATGCCAGATACAGGGAAAATCGATACGTATCGTTCACCAGGTGGGTTTGGTGTGCGTTTAGATGTAGGAAATGCTTATTCTGGCTACGCTGTGACGCCTTACTTTGATTCTTTATTGGTTAAAGTCTGTACGCATGGTTTCTCTTTTGAACAGGCAATCAGTAAAATGCAACGCTGCTTAAAAGAATTTCGGATTCGTGGCGTGAAAACAAATATTCCGTTTTTACAAAATGTTGTGAGCTATCCAGCGTTTCAATCTGGCGAAGCCAAAACAACCTTTATTGATAATACACCTGAATTATTTGAATTTCCTCGTATGCGCGATCGTGGCAATAAAACGATGAAATACATTGGAGAAGTAACGGTCAATGGGTTCCCTGGCATTGAACGAACGGAGAAAAAATATTTTGAAGCCCCGCGCGTGCCGACAGATATTGAAGTTCCAGAAAAAGTGATCACAGCTAAAAATATTCTAGACGCTCAAGGAGCAACCGCCGTCATCGATTGGGTTAAGAATCAAGAAAGTGTGTTAATGACAGATACCACGTTCCGTGATGCGCACCAAAGTTTATTAGCTACTCGTGTGAGAACACAAGATTTTAAAGCAATTGCTGGACTAACTGATGTAGCCCTGCCTGAGCTGTTTTCTAGTGAAATGTGGGGTGGCGCTACGTTCGATGTTGCCTATCGCTTCTTAACCGAAGACCCATGGCAACGTTTAAGAAAAATTCGTCAGTTGATGCCAAACACACTTTTACAAATGCTGTTCAGAGGATCTAATGCGGTAGGCTATCAAAATTACCCTGATAATGTTATTGAAGAATTCATTAAAGAATCTGCTCGCCAAGGAGTCGATGTTTTCCGAATTTTTGATAGCTTAAACTGGATTCCTCAAATGGAAAAAAGTATTCAAGTCGTTCGGGATACCGGAAAAATTGCGGAAGCAGCAATTTGTTATACTGGGGACATCAATGATCCAGCCCGAGCAAAATATAATGTTCAATATTACCTTGATATGGCTAAAGAATTGGAAAATTTAGGGGCACAAATCATTGCGATTAAAGATATGGCTGGCTTATTGAAACCACAAGCTGCTTATCGTTTAATTAGTGAATTAAAGGCAGCCACGGATTTACCAATTCATCTCCATACTCACGATACTAGTGGCAATGGGATCATCACTTATTCAGCAGCTACTAAAGCAGGCGTTGATATTGTTGACGTCGCAATGAGTGCGATGAGTGGCGCAACTAGCCAGCCAAGTATGAACAGTCTATATTATGCTTTAGTCAATGGTGAACGGACGCCAACTATTAACATTGATAATGCACAGAAAATCAATCATTATTGGGAAGATGTGCGCATGTATTATCAACCATTTGAAAATGGGTTAAATGCACCGCAAACAGAAGTCTATATGCATGAAATGCCTGGTGGTCAATACTCTAATCTACAGCAGCAAGCAAAAGCGGTAGGCTTAGGGCACCGTTGGGATGAAATCAAAAAAATGTATCACACAGTGAATTTGATGTTTGGTGATATTGTAAAAGTGACGCCATCTTCAAAAGTCGTGGGAGACATGGCACTCTTCATGGTTCAAAATCATCTGACAGAACAAGATGTTTATGCGCGTGGTGAAGAACTAAGTTTTCCTGAATCAGTTGTGACTTTTTTCCAAGGTGATTTAGGTCAACCAGTTGGTGGGTTCCCGAAAGAGCTCCAACGAATTATTCTAAAAGGTCGACCAGCCTTCACAGAGCGGCCAGGTGACTTAGCAGCACCTGTTGATTTTGCGAAAGTACAAGAAGAATTAGCCGAAAAAATTGGGTATCAACCTAAATTGGAAGAAGTTTTAAGTTATTTAATGTATCCACAAGTATTTTTAGAGTATCGTCAAAAATACGAAACCTTTGGAGATATAACCTTATTAGATACGCCAACATTCTTTAATGGTATTCGTCAAGGAGAGACATTGGAAGTTCAAATTGAACGAGGAAAAACGTTAATTATTCGTTTAGATGAAATTGGCGAACCTGATATTGACGGAAACCGTGTCTTGTTCTTCAATTTGAATGGGCAACGTCGTGAGGTTTTAGTTAAAGATGCCTCCATTAAGTCTGCTGTTCAAGTAAAACAAAAGGCGGAACCAACTAATAAAGAACAAATCGGCGCAACGATGTCTGGTTCTGTTCTACAAGTATTGGTCAAACGTGGCGATAAAGTAGAAAAAGGTCAGCCGTTGCTGATTACAGAAGCCATGAAAATGGAAACGACTATCGAAGCACGTTTTGCGGGCACGGTTGATCACATTTATGTTGAAGAAGGCGAAGCAATCAGCTCAGGTGATTTGTTATTAGAAGTGAAAGAAAAATAAGATGAGAGGGGAAAAAATGAAGCGATTTTGGGCCTTTACTGCTGTTTTTTTAACAGTTCTACTCATTGGATATTTAGAGCCAGTTTTTTTCCCTGCTGAAAAACCAACCGAAACAGCTCAAAGTGGGCGCTTATCCAGCGCTCACACCGCTGTTCCTCATGAAGAATTGCCAGCTTCTGGCTACGCAGCATACATAGGGAAAGATGTGGAAACCTTTATCCGCCAGTTTGGCAATCCTAAAGAAAAAATTAAAACAGGTCGTACGTATGAATTATGGACGTTCGGTTTGACGATGAATGATTACTTAGAAGTCAACGTTCGAGAAAATAAAGTCATCGCAATTAAGGTCTTTAACAATGACAAAATGATAGAACCGTTTAAGATAGATATGAAGCTTGCAGACTTGTCTGATTTAATGACGATTTATTCGAATTTTGCATTTAATTTTCATCATGAAGCTTACGATGTCGAGCTGATGGAAGAAGATATGAACTATCGACCACTGGTTGCTTTTGATAATGGCAGTTTTGCAGTGTTATTTTTTAATCAGCGGACAGGCGGTTTAATGGCAGTCAATTATGTCAATAAAGAAACGTTGCTCACGGAAATGCCGTATCAATTAAATGAAGGTTCTCCTTTGCCAGTTGATATAACGCAGTCAATGACCTTCGATCCTGTTCAAAGTAACCAAGCGATTTATGTCATGAATCTGGTTAAACAGCAAGAAAATCAAGCTGCTTTTTCAGTTTCTACACAAAGCCAAAAAGATGCCCAAACATTGTATCAAACGCTGGCTAACCATACACCAACAATTTTGTCGGCAAATCGACAAGCAGAATTGTTACAAACGAGAGAGGAACATACAGCCATTCATCCCTTTCATTTGACTAAGGACGAATTTTCTTTATTAGTTAAAACGAGCAAACTTTCGTTGAGAGAACCAGCAGGTATTTTCCAAGAACCTGTTTATGATAGTACCTTTACTATTTTGTCATGGTTTTCGGACCCGCAATATGATAGCTATTTTGCTGAGTCAGAAACGACAGAATTGGGCGTTGCCTTTTCCAATGAAGGTGTGTTAGTCTTATTAGAGAAACGACCAGAAAATAGGCAAATCACGGAGAGTAGTGAAAAGTTATGATTGTAACAGAACATTTATTTGCAATTGAAGATCAAACAGAATGTTTAATTTCAGCACTTTTAGAAAGTGATGCTGTTCAAAACTATAAAGAAACAAAAAAAGCTATGTATGCTTCGGCGGAAGTTGCTCAGTTACAAAAAGCATTTTTAGAAGCTAAGTCAGCTTTTGAACGAGTAGAAGCTTATGGAATTCATGCACCCGATTTTCGGGAGAAGCAACGAGCCCTACGTAAAGCGAAGCGGGCGCTTGATTTAAATGAAATCGTTGCAAATTATCGTTTTGCTGAGACAAACGTTCAAACGTTGCTAGATACAATTGGTTTAAAGATTGCGCAACTAATTTCTGAAGATATTAAAGTAGATGCTGGAAATCCTTTCTTTGAACGAGGAAAGAAACATTCAGGTTGTGGAGGAAGCTGCCATGCAAGCTAAAGAAGAAAAAGAATTTACGCTTCAAGAGCGTCGTTGCCTAATTGTTTGGGTATACACATTAAAACCGTTAAAACAGTTACGCCGATATGGACTGATTCACTATGTTTCACGAAAAATGAAATATGTGGTGATTTACATGAATGAAGAAAATATTGAAAGTAACATGGAAAAAATTAATCAGTTACATTTTGTTCGTAGTGTCGATAAATCGTATCGACCAGATGTCGAAATGAATTTTGCTGAAAAAATTGGTACCAAAGCGGCTTATCAAGAACAAGAAGACGACGGCTATGTAGTAGAGGAATTATCTACAGAGATTCGCTTAGCAGAGAATGTCTAATGCAAAAGAGTGAGAAATGTTATGAGAAATTTCAAACATTTTTCACTCTTTTTGTTATAATGAATTATAAAAGAATGATTGATAAAGGAGTCGAAACAATGCGTGTTATTTCTGGAGAATATGGTGGCCGGCGCCTGAAAGCGTTAGATGGCGACAATACTAGGCCCACAACAGATAAAGTAAAAGAATCTATTTTTAATATGATTGGTCCATATTTCGATGGTGGAATGGCACTGGATTTATATTCAGGAAGTGGCGGGTTAGCGATTGAAGCTGTCTCTCGTGGAATGGATAAAAGTATTTGTATTGAAAAGAATTTTGCTGCACTAAAAGTAATTAAAGAGAATATTGCGATCACAAAAGAACCAGAAAAATTTGAAGTTAGAAAAATGGATGCTAATCGTGCCTTAGAACAGTTTTATGAAGAGAAGCTACAATTTGATTTGGTCTTATTGGATCCGCCCTATGCCAAACAAGAAATTGTTTCACAATTAGAAAAGATGTTAGAACGGAAGTTATTAACAAACGAAGCCGTTATCGTTTGTGAAACAGATAAAACTGTCAAATTACCGGAAACGATTGGTACACTAGAAAAAACAAGAGAAACCGTTTACGGAATCACTCAAGTAACGATTTATCGTCAGGAGGCGTAGGATGCGTAAAATTGCTCTATTTCCCGGAAGTTTTGATCCGATGACAAATGGTCATTTAAATTTGATTGAACGCAGTGCGAAGTTATTTGACGAAGTCATCATTGGCGTTTTTATAAATACAAGTAAGCAAACATTATTTACGCCTGAAGAGAAAAAATATTTAATTGAAGAAGCAACTAAAGAAATGCCAAATGTGCGTGTTATCATGCAAGAAACCCAGTTAACTGTGGAAAGTGCAAAATCATTAGGGGCTAATTTTTTGATTCGTGGCATTAGAAACGTCAAAGACTACGAGTACGAGAAAGACATTGCTAAAATGAATCAACATCTGGCGCCAGAAATTGAAACGGTTTTTCTATTAGCAGAAGAACCATATGCACATGTAAGCTCCAGTTTACTAAAAGAAGTTTTACGTTTTGGGGGCGATGTGTCTGACTATCTTCCTCCCAATATTTATCATGCGTTAAAACAAAAGAAGAATGACTGGAGCTAAAATAATGAATAAAAAAACAGAAAAATTTTCGTTTAAATCACTCATTCCAATGGTATTGGCATTGCTGCTAATTGGTTTGTTTATCGTCCCAATTCCTTATTATATTGAAGGACCAGGAACGACAGAAAATTTAAAAGAGTTTGTAACTGTTAATGGAAAAAAAGATACGCAGTCAGGTGCTTTTTATTTAACAACGGTGGGCATTCGTTCGGCCACTATTTTTTCTGCCATAAAAGCAAACTTTTCGGATTTTCAAGAAGTCATGTCCAAAAAAGAATTAATGGGAGATAGTAGTAATAGCGAATATAATCGAATTCAACAATACTATATGGATTCCTCAAAAAACGCCGCAATTGAGCAAGCCTTAAAATTAGCGAAGGTTCCATATGAGATGAAATTTAAAGGCGTCTATGTGTTAGCGATGGAAGACAACTCAAGTTTTAAAGGAAAAATTGAAGTTGGCGATACCGTGACAGGCGTGGATGGCAAATCTTTTAAAAGCAGTGAAGAATTAATGAATTACATTAAAGCACAAAAAGTGAATCAAAAAGTCACTGTTCAATTTATTCAAGATGGCAAAGCAAAAGAAGCGACCGGCAAATTAATTGAATTGCCAACAGATAAAAAAGCGGGGATTGGTATTGGTTTGACCGATCATACAGAAATTGATTCTTCTATCCCAGTATCTATTGAAGCGGGTGATATTGGTGGGCCATCGGCTGGGTTAATGTTTACTTTGCAGACCTATGAACAATTAAGTCATAAAGATTTACGTAAAGGTCATGAAATTGCTGGAACAGGTACGATGAACAGTCAAGGAATCGTTGGTAGAATCGGTGGTATTGACAAAAAAGTTGTAACAGCCAGTGAGAACAGTGCAGAAATTTTCTTTGCACCCGATGATGAAATAACTTCAGAAATGAAAAAAGTTGAACCGAAAATCAAATCGAATTATCAAGAAGCACAAGAAGCTGCGAAAAAAATTGGGACAAAAATGAAAATTGTCCCAGTAAAAACGGTTCAAGATGCCTTGAACTATCTAGAAAAATTAAAATAAAAGTGTGCCTGGGCCAAAAATTACTAGTGATTTTTGGTCCAGGCGCATTTTTTTGTTAAAAAATGCGTAATTATATTTTGAAGGGAGGACAAACGATGGATTGGTTGAAACAGTTACCTAAAAAGTGGCTATTGCTAGGTAGTGGCGCGTCTATAGTTATTTTGATAACTCTATTAGTGGGCATTTATTTGATGGTTAATAAGGAGCCACGAGTAGACACCACAATGTGGGAGGAGACAAGTCTGACCACTACGGCAGAGGTTGCCACAGATGCCACAAAAGAAAGGGCAGAAACAATGATCTATGTTGATATTAAAGGCGCAGTGAAAGTACCAGGAATCTATCAACTAAAAAATCAGCAGCGGATTTGGGATGCTTTAGCTTTAGCTGGAGGTGTGAGCGAGGAAGCTGATACTACCCAGGTCAATTACGCTCAAAAAGTAAAAGATCAAATGATTATTTACGTGCCCAAAAAAGGAGAACCAGTGCCACAGTCATTAGAAACGCTGCAGGAATCAGCACTTGCTCAGCAAAATCAGGAGGGAAAAATCAACCTCAATACGGCAACAGAAGCAGAGCTACAAACGATTTCAGGAATCGGTGCGAAAAAAGCACAAGAGATTATTCGCTTTCGTGACGAACAAGGACCGTTTAAAACCGTCGAGGAACTGAAAAATGTTTCAGGTATTGGAGAGAAAACAGTAGAACGTTTAAAAGACATGTTGACAGTGACTGGCTAACTTTTAACAGAAAATTCCTGAGAATTCTTGACTATGGGATGCGGATAACATACTATTTGTAATAAGATTAAATGATTTGGCAAATCGAACACAGGAGTCATTAAAAATAAAGGAGGTTTATTATGGAACGAATTCCATGGGACCAATATTTTATGGGACAAAGCGTCTTATTATCATTAAGAAGTACTTGCACACGGTTAACTGTCGGAGCAACCATTGTTCGCGACAAACGAATTATTGCAGGAGGTTACAATGGTTCAGTCAGTGGCGGAACGCATTGTATTGATGAAGGATGCTATGTTGTTGATAATCATTGCGTTCGAACAATCCACGCAGAAATGAATGCAATTTTACAATGTGCGAAGTTTGGCGTCCCTACAGAAGGGGCAGAAATTTATGTGACACATTTCCCTTGCCTGCAATGTACAAAGATGATTTTACAAGCAGGGATTAAAAAGATTTATTATTTAAAGGATTACCGTAATGATGCGTACGCCCTAAATTTAATTGAACAAGTAGGAGCCACGGTTGAAAAAGTGACTTTAGTACCAAAATATTTTGCCGAATTACAATGGGGAGAAGAATTTGCCACACTTGAGGACAATCTTTCCTCAGCTGAGGAATAATTGGTTCTTCATAGCTCTGCTGACTAGTTGTGGGCTGTGGTGTTTTTTCGCACCTAGTCTATTAGGAGCTCTTCTTCTTTCTATCACTGTTATCCGTATTGTCTGTACAAAAAGTTTTCCTGTTATATTGGGAGGTTTTTTGTGCAGTTTTTTAATAGTAGGGGGCATATTGATTTTCCAGTGGTTAAAGCCAGTCTCTTTGTTGCCTAAAGAAGTTCGCTTGTCAGGACAGCTAACGATATTACCAGATGAAATACAAGTCGATGGTGATCAAGTAAAATTTCCTGCCAATTGGATCGTAAAAGGCAAAAGGCAGAAAGTGATGGCATTTTATCAATTAAAAAGTGTGAAAGAAAAACAGCAATGGCAACAACTAACCACAACCATTCAGGCAACCGCTGTAGGTATTTTAGACTCGCCCCAAGGTCAAACCAACAAAAATGGCTTCAATTATCAACTATTTTTGAAGAATCAAGGAATCGAAGCTATTTTATTCATTGAGGAGATAGGACAACCACGTTCCTTTTTTTCTTGGCGGTTTAAAGAAATCATTAGCGGCTGGCGGAAGTGGGCGATGGTACATATTCAGAAAAATTTTGCTGAGACTAGTGCAATGTATATGAATGCGTTGCTCTTAGGTTTTCGTAATGAAGAATTTGCTGAAATAAGCGATAAATTTTCAGCATTAGGCATTTTGCATCTTTTTAGTTTGTCAGGGATGCATGTTTCTTTTTTCCTTCGTTTATTTCGCTTACTAATGCTAAGAATTGCTCGCCGAACGCAAGAAAGTTATTTTTTGTGGCAATGCGGTTTTTCACTGATATATGCTGGTTTAACAGGATTCTCAGTCAGTGTCATGCGGGCGCTTTTACAAACAAACCTCAATACGTTCAATCGACGGTTTAATTGGCAGGTTCCGGCCCTCGATTGTTGGAGTTTAACTCTCTTAGTGCACTTGATTGTTCAGCCAACCCTCTTTTTTTCAGTCGGCGGTCAATTTAGTTACTTACTTTCCTTTGTTCTGCTGTTTTTAGAGCAAACATTGGTTGGTTATTCTTCGCCTTTCATTAAAAATTGTTTAGGCTCTTTCCTATTGGCTGTGGCTTCCTTACCTATTTTAGTCCAATCATTTTATGAATGGCCCTTGTTAGGAAGTTTCTTAACATTTCTCTTGTTACCAATTTTTGAACGGTTCTTGTTACCGCTTTTGACGTTGAGCTTTTTTCTAGTGATTATTATGCCAGCACGTTATTTAGCAGCCTTGCTCGAACCACTATTTTTAACAATGAATGGCTTATTTGAGTGGGTGCTAGTTCACTTAAATCCGAAGCTGACCATCGGCTATTTAAATGCTTGGATACAAATTAGTTTGTTATTACTAATCGGACTTTCAATGATTTATTTAGCAGACAAGTCTAAAAAAATTTTTTTCTCAATCGGACTACTAATTGTTTTGATAAATAGTAAATACCTTTCGCCAATTGGCATTGTTGCAATGATCGATGTAGGCCAAGGGGATAGTTTGTTTATCCAAGCGCCTTTTCACAGAAAAAATACACTAATCGATACAGGTGGTCGGTTGTCTTTTGACAAAGAAGCTTGGCGGCAACGGAAAAATAGTCGATCAGGAGCGGAATATTCAGTGATTCCTTTTCTCAAAAGTCAAGGGGTCAAACGTTTAGATGAAGTGATCATCACACACGCACATGAAGACCATTTTGGCGATTTATTAGCCATTGCGCAGAAGGTTCCAATTTCTGTTCTTTATTTTCCTAAAGGAGCAGCTGAAGCCAATTTTTCGTTTCGCCAAGTCTTGAAACAACTCCAAAAAAGCGGGACAGACTGTCGGCCAATTTTAGCGCCCAAGCGAATTAATGGGCCCGTTTCTTTTCAAATTTTATCACCAAATAAGAGCAGTATTGGGGGCAATAATGACTCGATAGTGTTTTCCACACAATTAGGCGGACGGCATTTTTTATTTACTGGTGACTTGGAAGCCGAAGGAGAAGAACAAGTGTTGGCTCGCTATCCCCAGTTGAAAATCGACATCTTGAAAGTCGGTCATCATGGTAGTAAAACGTCGTCTACTAAAAGATTTATCAAACAGCTTAATCCGCGAGAAGCATTGATTTCAGCTGGACTGAATAATCGTTTTAAACATCCTCATCAGGAGACATTAGCGACGCTGGAGGAGCAAAAAATAAATTATTATCGGACCGATCTTCAAGGAATGATTTATTATCAATGGTTACCTTGGCAAGGGCTTTCTAAAGCCAAATTTGTTAAAGAACAAGACTAGTATTTCCAGAAGTAACATGATAGGATAAACAAGAGAAACGAGAAAAGGAGCGAGCCAATGGAGTTACAAAAAGCTTTGAAAGAAGTGCGAGAGCAAAAAATCGCTCCAGTGTATTTATTAATAGGAACAGAACTTTATTTAACTGAATTATTTAAAACAACATTGATGAAAGAATTGTTGACGGAAGAGGATGATCAATTTAACTTTTTCTCATTTGATATGGAGGAAATACCTTTAAGTGCAGCGATTGCTGAAGCGGAAACAATTCCGTTTTTTGGTGATTATCGCCTTGTCTTTGTGGAAAATCCTTACTTTTTAACTGCCGAAAGAAAAACAAACGGTGTGGAACATGATGTCAATCTTTTATTGAATTATTTGGAAAGTCCATCACCAACAACTGTTCTTGTTTTTATGGCCTCTTATGAAAAATTAGATGAACGAAAAAAAATTACCAAAGCATTGAAAAAAAATGCCACAGTAGTTGATGTCAATCCAATGGATGAAAAGGCTATTCGTCAGTACATTTCTCAAACGATTGAGAGCGAAGGGTACACTATTCGCTCCGATGCTTTTGATTTATTACTTCAATTGACAGACTTGAACTTATCAAAAATTATGGGAGAATTACAGAAGCTGTATTTATATGCCCTTGAGACGAAGACAATTACACGAGGTGCGGTTCAAGAATTAGTCCCTAAGTCTTTGGAACATAATGTTTTTGATTTAACCAACGAAGTACTTTCTGGAAACAGTGAAAAAGCTGTTCAATTGTATGAAGATTTACTTTTACAAGGAGAAGAAACCATTAAGTTAAATGCAATCTTATTGAATCAGATTCGCCTTTTTCTGCAAACAAAAATTTTGGCTAAGATGGGCTATCAACAAGCGAATATTGCTGATACATTAAAGGTTCATCCTTATCGAGTCAAGTTAGCGTTACAACAAGTCCGACGATTTGAATTGTCTCGATTAGAAAGACTTTATGATGAATTAGTTGAAAATGATTACCGCATGAAAACGGGCCAAATGGATAAAGAATTACTATTCCAATTATTTATTTTAAAATTGACTGCACAAGCAAAATAAGAAAATGCCAGAGGCAATCGTCATACAACGATTGTCTCTGGCACTTTCTTATTATTTAGCTCCTAATAGTTCTTCTTTTCCGTGAACAAGCTGTGTCAACATGGCACAGAAAGGTGTTGCTACGTTGTATTTTTGTCCTTTGCGCCAAACAGCACCATTAATGTAATCAATTTCTGTGAGACGATGATTTTTAATTAAATCTTGATACATAGACGGATAGTGCAAGCCAATACCGTTTGGATCATAAGTTTGAGCAATATGTGTATAGACTTCTGCTTGATCTAAATGAATGGCTTCTTTTTCTGCGACTGCTGCAAATTCACTGATTAATGTTTTAACAAGGGATTCACTAACAGGTAGTGCACCAAATTCGGCAATATTACAATCAAGGATTGTACACAAACCATTTAGCGTGCCATTGACACAGGCTTTCCGCCAAATAGAGTAGCGAACATTGCTACTATAGCTTGGATTTAAACCAGCTTTTTGGAAGACATCAACGACTTCTAAAGCAAATTTTTTACCAGAAGGATCAATATTTTCTAATTCAATTTCGCCATCACCTAAAAGTTTAACACGTCCCGGTCCTTCTAAACCAGCTGTCCACATGGTAATGCCAACCAAGATGTTTTCTTTTGGTACATATTTTTCTAGTACATCTTCATGACCTAAGCCATTTAATAAACATAGTACATACGTTTTTTCAGTAATCATTGGTTGAATCGCTTTAAACATTGCATCTAATTGTTGTGCTTTAGTTAAAGCGATAATTAAATCTACTTGTTCATTTTGATGGTCAATTTCTTCTGGTGAGAAGATTGGTAGGTTCGCGACAACTTCTTCTCCGTTAAAATCAGCGATTAAACCATTTTTACGAATAGCTTCAATGTGCGCGGGCCATTGATCGATTAAAGTTACATCATTTCCGCCTTGATGCAACATAATTCCTAAACGGCTGCCCATAGCGCCGGCACCAGCAATTGCAATTTTCATGTGTATCCATCTCCTTAAAAGTTCTTTAACCGTTATTATTATACAGCAACTTTCCTAAAAATGAATAAATGGGACTTGCAAATTTGTTATTTTTTAAATGTTTCCTAAAAAGTAAGGATTGCATCAAATGGTAAAGTAAGCTAAAGTAAAGCGTGGAAAAGTTTATAAATGAAAGTAGAGGAATCGTTAATGACGAAAGAAAAATTTTGTCGAGAATCACGAGTGATTCAAACACATCGTGTATTTCCCTTTGATTTAAATCCCTTTGGTGCACTATTTGGTGGGAAATTAATGTCTTTAATTGATGACGCCGCATCCATTTCCGTTTCACGACATTGTCGGAGAGGGGCAGTTACAGCATCTTTAGATAACTTGAATTTTTTAAAACCTTTAAAAGAAAATCACTCAGTGTGTGTTGAAACGTTTGTTTCTGGCGTGCATCATAAATCGATGGAAGTATTTGTTAAAGTTGTAGGAGAAGATTTAACAACTGGAGAGCGTTATTTAGCGGCGACTTGTTTTACAACTTTTGTAGCCATTCCGTCTCATATGAATCCCGAAAGTGACTTCCAATTAGCGGCAGTCGTCCCAGAAACTGCAGAAGAAAAGTTGATTTGTTCCAATTATGAAACGAGACGACAACAACGTTTAGCTTTGCGAGAAGAGACTAAATTATTTAGTCAACATCTCACAACGGATTTACCGTGGATTGATTCACCTTTATAAAAAAATGTCCGAGTCTTTGTGAAAACAGACTTGGACATTTTTTGATGAAAAAAGAAGCTAACATGAATGCTAACTTCTATCTCACATTATTTAGCTAATTTGCTTAAACGAATTTTATCGCGGTTAGCTTTGTTTTTATGGATTAAACCTTTAGTTGCAGCCATATCAACAGCTTTAACAGCTTCGTTGTATAAAGCATCGACGTTATCAGCTCCAGCAGCTACAGCTTCTTCAAATTTCTTGATTGCTGTACGCATTGCGTTTGTTTGAGATGAATTTTTCGCATTCGCGTTAGCACTTGTACGTACGCGTTTGATTGCAGATTCGATATTTGGCATTTGTTTCACCTCCGATGATTTAGGTTTTACACTGGTCAGCCAATGTAATTCAACAGTAATCATTATACCTAATCCATTGTTCCATTGCAATAAAAGACGACAAGTTTTTTTCCTTAACAGACAATTTCAAGAAAAAAATAAGAAAATTTGCCAGAGCCTTAAGAAAAAAGCATACATTTTTTTTAAAACATGCTATGATAAAATAGATAAATGAAAAATGGTGGTGTCTTTGTGAGTATTGCATTATTGGTAACGATTACTTTGGTAATGGGTGTAATTTTTGTTAACGGTTGGACGGATGCGCCGAACGCAATTGCAACCGCTGTCTCGACTCGGGTGTTAAAGCCGAATGTCGCAATTTGGATGGCTGTTGTGATGAACTTTTTAGGTGCATTAGTCATGACCTTTTTTAATGCCCAAGTAGCTGAAACGATTAGTAACATTGTTAGTTTTGACGCAAATGGAAACGCTTCACAGGTGGCTTTGGCTGCTTCGCTTTTTTCAATTGTGGTTTGGGCAGTTGCTGCGTGGTATTTTGGTATTCCCACAAGTGAAAGCCATGCGTTAATTGCCGGCTTGACTGGTTCGGCAATGGCATTAGGTGGTTTGGGTGCAGTCAATGGCTCGGAATGGATCAAAGTGCTTGTTGGTCTAGTTGTTTCTACCGTTATGGGCTTTGGCGGCGGTTATTTGATTGCCAAACTTGTTGTGAAAGCTTTCTCGGCTGTGCCTAGAAGAAAAGCCAACAAATTTTTTACAGTTGGACAAGCCTTTGGTGCAGGAGCTAATGCTTTTTTACATGGTGCGCAAGATGGGCAAAAATTTATGGGCGTGTTCATGTTAGTGCTTTTTTATAATAATTTAGTCGAAAAAACAGGTGGCGGTTTTGTGATTCCGTTATGGGTTATGGTTCTGTGTTCCATTACAATGGGCATTGGAACTTCTGTGGGCGGCATGAGAATCATTAAATCAGTCGGGATGGATATGGTAAAACTCGAACGCTATCAAGGCTTCACTGCAGATTTAAGCACGGCTATTTGTTTATTTTTAGCATCGGCTTTTGGGATTCCAGTTTCAACTACTCATACAAAAACGACAGCGATTATGGGAGTAGGTGCTTCTAAGCGAATCTCAAGTGTTGACTGGCGTATCGTGAAAGAAATGCTGATAGCATGGATTTTAACTTTCCCAGGATGTGGGCTGATCGCTTATGTGATGTCAAAATTATTTATTGCAATTTTTTAAGGAGAGAAAAACATGGCACGTAAAAAACAATTTGATTATTTTGGAGAATTAAACCAGTTAGCAACAAATGCTTATGAAGCGGCAAAGGTTTTGCAAGAAATTGTAGACAATTATTCATTAGAAAACTTAGTAAAAAAATCAGAAGCGATTCATCAATTGGAAAAAGAGAATGATGAAATTGTTCGCAAAATTTTAAATGAACTCTATATTTCCTTTATTACGCCAATTGATCGAGAAGATATTGTCGATATTACGGATCACTTAGATAACATTATCGATAGCATTAATAGTTTGTCTTATTTACTTGATCATTTAGTTGTCGAAGAAATGATTGTGCCCGCGCTAGAATTAACTGCTTATATTGTTAAAGCGACAGAAGGCGTTAAATCAGCAACGAAGGAATTTGCAAAATTTAAGAATTCCAAAACGTTAGTTTCATTGATTGATGAAGTGAATACGATTGAATCTCAAGGCGATAAATTATACAGTAGCGCCATGAAAGATTTGATGACTAACGAAAAAGATTTATTAAAAGTTATCAAGTGGAAAGATGTTTATGATCAGCTTGAGCGCACGATTAATGATTGTGAATCAGCTGTTAATATTATTGTCGGAATTGTCATCAAAAATACGTAAAGAAAAGAGGGGGAGCTGTTGGTTAAAGTAATTGTTGATGCTGATGATTTTGGGATGTCAGAAGCGATTAATCATGGCATTATCAAAAGTTATGTCGATGGTTTAACGACGTCGACACTTTTGATGCCCAATTTACCAACAGCAGAACATGCCGTTGCGTTAGCAAAAAATTATCCAGGCTTATTTGTAGGTCAGCATACGAATTTTTTATTAGGGAAACCTTGTGCGGACCCATGTATGATTCCTTCACTGGTAGATGAACAAGGCAATTTTCATCGCTCTTCTTATTATCGTCAACAAAAACAAGTAACCTTCGTATATGAAGAAGTACGACTTGAAACGATTGCACAATTGACGCGCTTTAAGGAACTAACTGGACATTATCCTGAACATTTTGATTGCCATTCGATTGGTGATGAAGTGGTTGATCAAGTATTTTTAGAATTAGCAGAAGAGTACGGACTTCATACAACCCTGAAATATAGTGGGGAAAAAGAATATCCACCGCAACAAGGTTATTTCCAGGTGACACATTTGTTAGAGTCTGGGGCGTTATCTTATATTCACGAATGCGTATCAGTGGAGAATTTTTTAGAAGATGACTTTGGTTTATTACGGATGCCGGAATCGGCAATTGCTGAGATGCATTTTGATGTTGGATATTTGGATCAATTTGTGTTAGACAATTCTTCTTATACCACTTTACGCTGTAAAGAATTAGCAACGATTTGTGATCCTCGTGTTCGTCAGTGGTTTGAAGAACAGGGGATTGAGCGAATAACGTTTGGCGATTTAAAAAAATAAAACCGTTGCTTTCACTGTTGAAAGCAACGGTTTTATTTTTATGAGAATAACCAGTAGCCAATTAAAATCGCACCTAAAATTACACGATACCAACCGAAAACTGTAAAATCGTTTTTCTTCAAGTAATTCAATAAGAATTTAATCGCAATGATGGAAACAACGAAGGCAACAATAGAGCCAGTTAATAAAATAATGATTTCTTCTGATCCAAACGTATTTCCTTTGGCCAAGAATTTAAAGATTTTTAAAAAACTTGCTCCAAACATTACTGGAATTCCTAAGAAAAATGAAAACTCTGTTGCAACGAAACGTGAGGCCCCAATTAAGATTGCCCCTAAAATGGTCGCTCCTGAACGTGAAGTTCCTGGAATTAATGCCAGTACTTGGAAAGCACCAACGATTAAAGCGGCTTTATAAGTGAAGTCTTTTAGATTAGTACACTTCGGTGCAACATTTTTATTTCGTTTTTCAATGATAATAAAAGCAATCCCATAAACAATTAACATAATCGATACTGTTAAAAAGTTATAAAAATGTGCATCTAAATAATCATCAAATTTTAGACCAATAACTGCCGCTGGTAAACAAGCGACTAAGACTTTAGACCAAAGAATCCAAGTATCTTTTTTCTCTTCGCCATTTTTCTTTGGTGAGAAAGGATTCAATTTGTGGAAGTATAAAATAACAACCGCCATAATTGCTCCCAATTGGATAACGACGTTGAACATTTCCATAAAATCTTTACTTAGATCGAGTTTAATAAACTCATCCACTAAAATTAAATGTCCGGTACTACTAATTGGAAGCCACTCGGTAATTCCTTCGATAATACCAAGAATAATTGCTTTCCATAGGTTAGCAAAAAGCATGTCACCATTCCTTTCTGAAATAAATGCAAAATACATCAAGTATAAGTATACCCGCTGACAAAGTAAATGCCAATGCAAATTCTTATTTTAAAATAAATTTTAGAATTATACAAAGGTGCCACTTGTAATTCATGAAACTTTTTTCTATACTAGTGATACTTTAAAAAATGGGGGAAGAGAAATGTTTGGATTTTTGAAGAAAAAGAATGAAGTTGTCGAAAATAATACAATGTATGCCGTTGCCAATGGAACCGTTATCCCAATTAGTGAAGTGAATGATCCTGTTTTTTCACAAAAAATGATGGGAGATGGCTATGCAGTAGTTCCAGAAAATGGTGAAATTTATGCACCTATTGAAGGAGAAGTTTTAAGCGTTTTCCAAACAAAACATGCCATTGGTTTAAAAATGACAAACGGTCTTGAAATTTTATTACACATGGGTATCGATACGGTAGAGTTAAACGGGGCACCGTTCACTATTAAAGTGAAAGAAGGCGACCAAGTGACTGCAGATACGGTGGTCGCAATTGCTGATTTAGAAGCAATTAAAGCAGCTGGTAAAGGAACTGAAATGGTTGTCATTATTACCAACATGGATAAAGTAACACAATTTTCGTTAGAGAAAACTGGCGTGGTTACAGCTGGTACACCAGTTGGCTCTGCCACAGCCAATTAATGCATTAGACAGATATTTCTATAAAGGAATATCTGTTTTTTTGAACAGAAATAAAATTTTATTTTGGAATTAAAAAATATTTAGAAAAATAGTTGAAATTTTATTTCAAATAAGTTATAATGAAAGCGTATTAGAGAGGAGCTAAAAAGATGTATGGTATTTCAGTTTTTCTTGGTGAAGAGATTACAAACGATACAATTATTTATATCAAAAAGATGAAAGCGCTTGGATTTGATGGTATTTTCACTTCTTTACACATTCCAGAAGATGATACTTCCCTTTACCGCCAACGCTTGACTGATTTAGGGGCAATTGCTAAGGCAGAAAAAATGAAAATTATGGTAGATATTTCAGGTGAAGCGTTAAAAAGAGCGGGTTTTTCTTTCGATGAATTAGAGCCTTTAATCGAGTTGGGCGTAACTGGCCTTCGGATGGACTATGGCATTACGATAGAACAAATGGCTCATGCTTCACATAAGATTGATATAGGATTGAATGCTAGTACCATTACACTGGAAGAAGTGGCTGAGTTAAAGGCTCACCAAGCGGACTTTTCTCGCTTAGAAGCTTGGCATAATTATTATCCAAGACCTGAAACCGGCATTGGAACAACATTTTTTAATGAAAAGAACCGCTGGCTTAAAGAATTAGGCTTACAAGTTTTTACTTTTGTGCCAGGAGATGGGCAAACAAGAGGCCCAATTTTTGCTGGTTTACCAACATTAGAAAAACATCGGGGGCAAAATCCTTTCGCCGCTGCCGTTGGTTTGATGGCTGATCCTTATGTCGATGCTGTTTATATTGGTGACCCCACAATTAGTGAGCGAACCATGGCTCAATTTGGTTATTATTACCAAACCAATCAATTTCTGTTAGAAGTAGCACCTAACAAGAGCCGCTATTTGAAGCGAATACTTGGGACTCATACCAATCGTTTAGATGCTGCAAGAGATGTTTTGCGAAGTGAATTATCAAGAACGAGTGAAATGTTCAGAAAAGATGAAATTGCAACGATTGAGTCAGAGCAGACTGAAGCACGTCCAGTGGGAACCGTAACGATTGATAATGAAAAATATGGTCGCTATATGGGAGAAATTCAAGTCACACTTGTGGACTTGCCGAAAGATGAAAAAGTCAATACGATTACACGAATTATTGAAAAAGATCAAACGATATTGCCGTTAATCAAGGCAGGAAATCAATTTACGCTAGTCACGGAAGGAACGATAGAGAATGAATTTAGAAAACTTAACAACTGAACGTAGAAATGAAAATACAATGGGTTTAGATGAGATGAGTGTCAAAGAAGCTTTACAAAAAATGAATCAAGAAGACCAAAAAGTTGCAATGGCAGTGGGTCAAGAATTAGCAGCCATTGAACCAGTGGTAGAAGCCATCATCAAAAGCTTCAATCAAGGCGGCCGCTTGATCTACATGGGTGCTGGTACGAGTGGTCGGTTAGGTGTCTTAGATGCAGCCGAATGCGTACCAACTTTTGGCGTCGAGCCAGAGATGGTTCAAGGCCTCATCGCTGGTGGTCAAAAAGCAATGACTGTCGCAGTAGAGGGTGCCGAAGATTCAAAAGAACTAGGTCGTCAAGATTTAGTTGATCTAAAATTATCAGCAAATGACATTGTTGTTGGGATTGCAGCCAGTGGTCGGACGCCTTATGTAATTGGCGGTTTAGAATATGCTACAACGGTGGGAGCAGCTACCGCAACTGTGGCATGTAATAAAGATGCCGAAATTAGTAAGTATGCACAAATGCCGATTGAAGTAGATGCAGGACCTGAATTTTTAACAGGTTCGACTCGCTTGAAATCTGGAACAGCTCAAAAATTAATTTTAAATATGTTATCAACTATTTCCATGATTGGTATTGGGAAAGTCTACAATAACTTAATGGTTGATGTAAAACCAACCAATGAAAAATTAGTGGAGCGTTCCAAACGGATTATTATGGAAGCAACGGGTTGTAGTTATGAAGTTGCCGAACTAAAATTTGTAGAAGCAGAAGAAAATGTGAAGTTAGCAATTGTAATGATTTTAACTGATAGTACTAAAGAAGAAGCAACACAAAAATTAATTGACGGGAATCAATTTATCAAGAATACATTAAATTAAGGAATTAGGAGGGTGTTTTAACATGGCAGAAGAAAGAATTAAACGCATTGCTGATGGGATTTATAAAGAAGTTGGTGGTCAAGAAAACGTGGACAAAGTCATTCATTGTATGACTCGTGTTCGTATGGATATCCGCGATTATGACAAAGTAGATATTGAAGGATTGAAAAAAATTGATGGCGTTATGGGCGTCGTAGAAGATGATACGTTACAAGTAGTTGTTGGTCCAGGGACTGTTAACAAGGTTGCACAAGAAATGGTAGATCAAGCAGGTGTCAAATTGGGAGAACCATTTAATCATGGCACCACAACTGATGCTTCAGCAGGCAAATCTGGAAAAGATTTAGTAGAAGAAAAAGCCGCTCAAATGAAAGCACAACAAAAAGCGAAACAAAATAACACTTCACCATTTAAAAAAGTGTTAAAAGCCATTTCTAGTATCTTTGTTCCGATGATTCCTGCCTTTGTTGGGGCTGGTATTATTGGCGGGATTGCAGCTGTTATGTCTAACTTAGTTGTTGCTGGTGATATTTCAGCTTCATGGCAACAATATATTGATGTCTTAAATATCATTAAAAATGGGATTTTTGCTTATTTAGCTCTTTACACTGGGATTAACAGTGCCAGCGTTTTTGGTGCAACGCCAGCGTTGGGTGGTGTTATTGGGGCAGTCACAATGTTGACAGGAATGAATCCAGATGCTCCAATCAGTAATATTTTCACTGGGGGAACATTATCTGCAGGACAAGGCGGAATTATCGGTGTTATTTTTGCCGTATGGTTATTATCATTGTTAGAAAAACAATTGCATAAAATTGTCCCAGAATCAATTGATATTATCGTAACGCCAACCATTTCACTTTTAGTGATTGGCTTAGCAACTATTTTCTTAATCATGCCTGTAGCCGGAGCTATTTCTAATGGCTTAGTTGGTATTATCAATGTTGTCTTAGAAAAAGGTGGCATGGTTGCTGGCTTTACTCTTGGTTTAACCTTCTTGCCAATGGTAATGTTTGGTTTACATCAAATTTTGACGCCAATCCACATTGAAATGATTAATCAAACAGGGATGACTTTGTTATTACCAATTCTGGCCATGGCTGGTGCGGGACAAGTCGGTGCAGCTTTAGCATTATGGATTCGTTGTAAATCAGATAAAAAATTAGTTGAAATGATTAAAGGTGCCTTGCCAGTTGGGATTTTAGGTATTGGTGAACCATTAATCTACGGAGTTACTTTACCATTAGGACGTCCATTCATTACTGCTTGTATCGGCGGTGGTATTGGTGGTGCGGTGATTGGGGCCTTCGGTAATGTTGGTGCAATTGCTATTGGACCAAGTGGGGTGGCTTTAATTCCATTAATTGCCAACAACCAATGGCTTGCATATGTATTAGGTTTATTGGCTGCTTACGCAGGTGGTTTTGTAGCAACGTTATTCTTTGGGATTCCTAAAGATATGCAAACAACTAAATAATAAATAGAAAAAAGGAGAACTTGGCTTCTCCCTTTTTCTTTGTTAAAATTTAATTGCGTAGGAAATGGTGTATCAGGAGGGGTGTTTATGCAACAAAATATTGTCTTATCTATCCAAGATCGTCTACAACAATTACCAAAATCAGAACGAAAAATTGCAGAATATATTTTAAAAAATACAGAAACAGTTATTTCAATGAATGCGCAAGAGCTAGCGAAACAAGCAGGATCAAGTCCAGCGGCAATTATTCGTTTTTGTCATTCTATGGATGTGAATGGCTTTACAGAGTTGAAACTTTTATTATCTGCAAATCTTGGCCAAATGAAGCAGCAAATGTACACTGAAGTTACTAAAGGGGAATCAACAGCTGATATTAAACAAAAGTTACAGGCGCGCTTTGTTCATGTGGTTGAGCGAAGCGGTCAGACATTAGAGGATGTCGCAGTGAATGAAGCCGTTGATTTGTTGGAAAAAACAGAAGTAATTTTTGTCTATGGGTTGGGCGCCTCTTCGTTGGTTGCTCAAGATATTTATCAAAAGTTTACGCGATTAGGCCGAACGGTATTTACAACATTGGATCATCATTTATTTGCTTCCATGTTAGGCTCAACAGAAAAGCCTAGTGTTTTTATTGTTATTTCTAATTCTGGAACGAATAAAGAAGCAAGTACTTTAGCTGATTTAGCGAAGCAGCAAGGGATTCCTATTATTAGTATCACACAAGATGAAAAATCAGTGATTGGTGAAAAAAGTGATATCGTCCTCCAAACCTCTAGTGGGGAAGACGTGCCATTGAGAAGTGCGGCTACTGTTTCCTTGGTGGCACAATTGTATGTAGTTGATGTTTTATTTTTTGCTTATGCAGCAAAAAACTATAAGGAAACCTTAGAAAAAATTCAAATCTCAAGAAAAAATGTAGAACGTTTAAAAGAATAAATAAAAAGAGAAGGGTATCTGTCATTTTGACAGATACCCTTCTCTTTTTTTACAATAAACGGCGCTTTTCAGCGATCTTTTTTCCCTTTTCAATATAAGAAATATCATTAATTCCTTGAATGGTAAATGTTCCTTTTTCGTAAGTTAAGGTCGTCACGCTACCATTCTCCAGCGCCATCTGCATAGGCAAACTTGCATCAATTAAGGAAAGTAAAAAGGAAATTGTTAGTCCATGGGAAACCACCATGACTTTGCCGCCACCATTTTTTTCTCGATGATGAGCGATATCTTCGAAACCAGACCAAACACGATCACGGATAACTTCATAAGGCTCCGCCCAGTCAGCCGTATCGGCTTCAATAATAGCATTTGCTAGCTCACGATAGGTAATCTTTGTGGTCATCATGTCCTCATAACTTTTAAAAGCTAAAATGCGTGGCACCACACCCCAAAGTTCACCATCATAGCCACCATCTAAAGAACCAAAACACCACTCACGAATCCGTTTATCGGTTAGGTAAGGAATCTTTTGGTGGTTTTGATGTTCTTGTAAAATAATCTGAGCGGTTTGCATGGCACGACCACTATCACTACTATAGGCTTCCTTAAAGTCTATGTCCCTAAGACCTAAGCCTAAATGATAAATGCCTTCTTCTCCTTGTTTGGTTAAGGGGGTATCTGACCAGCCTTGGGTACGGCCAATCGTATTAAACATCGTTTTTCCGTGACGAATAATATAAAGTGTCGTTGCTTCAGTCATTGCTACTCCTCCTAAGTTTCTTTAAATAGTGAATAAATCTCTAATTAAAAAATGGGTTTGTGGCTTTTTCATGTTGAATGGTCGTGGCATCACCATGGCCTGGATAAACAGGAAATTCTTCTGGTAAAGTGAATAGATAGGTCGTAATGCTGTGTAATAATTGTTGCATATCACCAGTGTGTAAATCGGTACGGCCAATACTACCTTTAAACAATGCATCCCCAACAACAACAAAATCATCAAAGACAAAGCTGACGCTACCAATTGAATGACCAGGTGTTGGGACTACGGAAAATTTCATGCCGCCAATTTCATAATCGGTTAGTTTAAATTCATGTTCGGCGGGTTGAACAATAATATTTGCTATATCATCATGTCTGCCTAATCCTGAAAGATTCAAAATAGGATTGGAAAGCCACGCTTGTTCTAATGGACTAACATAAACAGGGATTTGATAATGATGGCGCAATTCTTCTACCGCACCAATATGATCATAGTGAGTATGTGTTAATAAAATAGCGGCTGGTTTCTTCCCTAAACGGGTAATTTCTTGAATTAGTTTTGCTCCTTCTGCACCTGGATCAATAATTAATAATGCTTCTTCATTATAAACAAGATAACAGTTTTCTTGAATAACACCTGTTCTAATTTGTTCGATCTGTATCATCTCAGGACCTCCTAAAGTTCTAACGATTCTCTTCAAGTATACCGAAGAATCTTAAGAATAGAAAGTTTTCTTGTTTATCCAAAGAAAAAATAAATCAATCTTAGAATGTTCGGTTTTTACTTGTTTTAACACAGATTTTTTAAAAAAAATCACATTTTTATAGTTATTAAGCGAAAGTTTATGTATAATATTCATGTGATAGTAAGGAGGAGTATTAAATGTTTCATTTTGTAATAAAAGGAACAGGTTTTTCTAGTAAAAATTTGCAAGAGATTAAAGTTTATGAAGAAACACTTTTTTGTATAGATGAGGCCGGAGTAATTCAGGAAATAATTGAACCAGATGCTGAAGCGTATGAAACTGTGCTAGCAGAACAAAAAGAGGCGCAACGTTTTCAAGAATTGCCCCAAGATTCTTATCTTTTACCTGGCTTTGTTGATTTACATGTCCATGCACCTCAGTGGGCACAATCTGGGACCGCCTTGGATATTCCATTGTATGAATGGCTGAATACGTACACGTTTCCTTTGGAGTCCAAATTTGCAGATTTAACATTTGCCCAACAAGTCTATGATGAATTGGTAACCCAATTGTTAGCTAATGGGACAACAACAGCCCTTTATTTTGCAACCATTCATTATGAAGCTAGCCGTCGTTTGGCAGAGATTTGTGCGGAAAAAGGGCAGCGTGGCTTAATTGGTAAAGTTGTAATGGATGATCTTAATGAGAATCCAGAATACTATCGTGATCAAACAACGCAACAAGCATTAGAAGAAACGGAACGGTTTATTCAAGAAATTCAAACATTAGCGCAGCAAACAAAACAAGGCGTGTATCCCGTTGTAACTCCGCGTTTCATTCCAAGTTGTACAGAGGAAGCACTTAAAGGATTAGGAGAATTAGCAGCGAAATATCAAGTCCATGTTCAAAGTCATTGTAGTGAGAGTGATTGGGAACATCAATTTGTTCAAGAACGTTTTGGAAAAAATGATACTCAAGCATTGAATGATTTTGGTTTATTGACAGAAAAAGCAGTGATGGCACATGCAGGCTTTTTAGAAGAAGCAGATATGAATTTATTCCATGAAACAGGGACGGCTGTGGCGCACTGCCCAATCTCTAATGCTTATTTTGGTAATGCAGTAACACCGATTGCAAAATTAGTACATCAACATCAAGTAGAAGTTGGTTTAGGTAGTGATCTTTCAGGTGGTTTTTCACCAAGTCTTTTTGACAATTTAAAGCAAGCGGTTATTTCTTCTAGAATGTTAGAAGATGGCGTCGATGCTACAAAAAAACCAGAAGTACGAGGTGTTAAAACAGCACGGATTACAGTAAATGAAGCGTTTTATTTAGCTACTGCTGGTGGTGGTCAAGCGCTAAGTTTGCCAATTGGAAAATTAGAAAAAGGGTATGCTTGGGATGTTCAAATTATTAATACAAGCTTGTCACAAGCACGAATCCCTAAAAATCCAGGGGAATCATTGCTTGATATTTTCCAAAAAATCTTATATTTAGCACGACCAGAAAATATTCGAGAAGTCTGGGTACAAGGTGAAAAAGTACATGATAAAAATTTAATGTCAGCAACTAAAGGAGTATAAAAAATGAGTGAAAAGAAACAAAATAATCTTCATTTAACAGTGGGGCCAGAAGATTCAGTATCTTTTGGGCAGGCCACTATGTTAGGGATTCAGCATGTCTTAGCAATGGACGTGTACGTCGTACCTGTAATCATTGCTTCGATTATTGGTATTAGCACAGCACAAACGTCTTCTTTAATTCAAGCAACATTCATAGCAGCAGGACTTGCCACGATTATTCAATCTCATTTTTGTATGAGATTACCAGTTGCGCAAGGCCCTTCATTTATTCCAATCGGGGCAATTGCGGGAATTTATTTTGCCAATAACCAACAAGGAAATGGCTGGGGCGCAGTTTTAGGTGCTAGTTTAGTGGGGGCAATTGTTGTTATTATATTAGGATTTACTGGTATCTTTAATCGTTTAATCACTAAATTTGTTCCACCAATTGTGGGAGGAACAATTATTTTTGTGGTGGGGCTTTCGTTAATGCCAGTCGCTTTATCGGATAATATTTACCACGCAAAAGGGGAATTAGGACAAAATATTTTATTAGCATTTATAGCAGCGGGTACGTTGATCTTCTTTGCGCTCTTAGGTTCTGCTTTGAAAAAAGGGCGGATTTTCCGCGTTTCTTCTGTCATTTTGGCATTATTATTTGGGAGCATCGCGGCACAATTATTAGGGGTACTTGATTTATCAGCCGTTAGTGAAGCGGCTTGGTTTAGTTTGCCTCAGTTACCATTAGTTAACTTTTCTTTCCAATTTGATTGGTCAGCTATTGCCACGATGTTAGTTATTTATCTGGTTTTAATGGCGGAAACAACAGGCACTTGGTTTGCTGTGAGTCATGTTGTCGCTGAACCTTTGACCGAAGAAAAAATTAATCGCGGCGTAATTGGTGAAGGCTTAGGTTGCTTAGTTTCTTCATTCATTGGCGGCACGCCAGTAACTAGTTACTCTACAAATGCTGGGATTATTTCAATCACTGGAGTTGCTAGTCGCAAGGTTTTTGTGGCTGCAGGTGCGTGGTTTGTCTTATTTGGCTTATCTGGAAAACTTTCCACCTTGATTTCGGCCATTCCGGCACCAGTTATCGGCGGTGTTTTTGTGGTCGTTTGTGGCATCATTTCTGTAAGTGGAATGAAAGTCATGAGTGATGTAACAATTCATGAAAAAGAGATGTATGTAATTGCCGTTCCGATTATTATGACGTTAGCGTTGACATTGTTACCAAAAGAGTTTTTGGAAACTCTACCACAATTTTTACAATATTTATTTAGTTCACCCGTGGCAACTGCCTCAATTGTTGCTATTTTATTGCAGGCCATTTTACCAAACGTTCAAGAAGGGTAAAAAGATTAATTTTCGTTAAAACGCCTTTGACAAGTGGCGGTAAATAGTGTAAATTAACAATGGTGTTTGTAAACACGAACGTTAAATGACCGAATGTTCGGTTTTTACGTTATTTTTGTAAATAACTAGGAGGCAGTAAGTATGAAAGTTTTTGATTATGAAGACGTCCAATTAATTCCCAATAAATGTATCGTGAATAGTCGTTCTGAATGTGATACTACAGTAACTTTAGGAAAACATTCGTTTAAAATGCCTGTCGTTCCAGCGAACATGCAAACAATTATTGATGAAACGATTGCGGAAACCCTTGCTGAAAATGGTTATTTTTATATCATGCATCGGTTTGATGAAGAGGCGCGAGTGCCATTTATTAAAAAAATGCAACAAAAGGGCTTAATCACGTCAATTAGTGTGGGTGTGAAAGAAGGGGAATACGCTTTTGTTGAAACGTTAGCCCGAGAAGGTTTAGTTCCTGACTACGTGACAATTGATATCGCCCATGGTCATTCAAATGCGGTGATTAATATGATTCAACACTTGAAAAAATTTTTACCAGAAACGTTCGTTATTGCGGGCAATGTTGGAACGCCAGAAGCCGTTCGCGAATTAGAAAACGCTGGAGCCGATGCCACCAAAGTGGGGATTGGACCAGGAAAAGTATGTATTACTAAAATTAAGACTGGCTTTGGGACAGGTGGCTGGCAGTTAGCGGCTTTACGTTGGTGTGCCAAAGCTGCTCGGAAACCAATTATTGCAGATGGTGGAATTCGGACCCATGGAGACATTGCAAAATCTGTGCGTTTTGGGGCAACTATGGTCATGATTGGTTCATTATTTGCTGGACATGAAGAATCACCAGGTGAAACAAAAGTGGAAGATGGCGTTGTTTACAAAGAATACTTTGGTAGCGCCTCTGAATTCCAAAAAGGCGAAAAGAAAAACGTTGAAGGCAAAAAAATCTGGTTACGCCATAAAGGGAAGTTGGCAGATACTTTAGTCGAAATGCAACAAGATTTACAATCTTCCATTTCATACGCGGGAGGTCGCGATTTAGAAGCGATTCGTAAAGTTGATTATGTGATTGTAAAAAATTCTATTTTTAATGGTGATACCATTTAACATTCAACTATAGACTGAAAAGAAGACAGCACGTAGTGCAGAAATTAAAATGATTTCTGCATTACGTGCTTTTTTTACTTTACCTATCGTAGTAATCGTGTTAAGATAATTACAACGACAGACGTAGTACGATAGTTGAAGTACTTGAGGGAGGAATTTATGTGATTGGTAGTGATGCAATTCGAGGATACAACGATACCTTTATTCTCTCAATCTTACAATCCGGCGCTTCATATGGTTATGCGATTTCTAAACGCATTCGTGAAATTTCTAATGAACAATATTCGATTAAAGAAACGACACTTTATTCTGCTTTTACACGTTTAGAGAAAAATGGCTACATTGAATCATTTCCAGGAGAAGTAACGCATGGCAAAAAGCGGACCTATTATCAAATAACCCATGCAGGAGAGCGTTATTTAGAGGAAAAGTTACTAGAATGGGAAGTAACAAAAGACGTCGTCGAAGCATTTGTAAAGGAGATGGGAAAATGAAAATTATAGAAGAATTTATTGATAGCTTATTTTCAGGCGTTGTTGAAACATCTGAAACAAAACAATTAAAGGCGGACTTATTAGCAAATGCTGAGGATCGTTATGAAGATTTGCTCAGCCAAGGAAAATCGGAAAATGAAGCAATTGGTACAATTATTTCTGAATTTGGTACTATTGATGAATTAATGGAAGAATTGAATTTAGAAAATAAACAAGTGGATGAAACAAACGATTCAATGAACGGTTTGCCAGAAATTTCAGTGGAGGAAGGACTTGACTATTTAGCTGTCCAACGTAAAGGTGCTATTCAAATTGGTCTTGGTGTTGTTGCAATCATGGTGGGTGTTGGCTTGCTGGTTGGTATTCGTGGTGTTCTTTCTAACGGTCTTGGTTTAGTTTGTCTTTTCATAGGTGTGGCAATCGGCGTTCCATTATTTATTGTTGCTGGTAATCGGTTTGTTGCAATGGACAAACAACTGGGGCAACGATTGATTCCGATTAAGTTAAAAAAAGAAGTTGCACAAAGAGAACAAAGTTTTCAACGATCATTTATTTTTTGTATGGCAGCGGGCGTCGTTTTTTGTATTTTGGGTTTAATCCCAGTTGTTGTCTTTAGTAGTGGCCTTCATCTGATGATGCGCCGTTCCATGCATCAAATGATGGGCGGACAATATTATAATGGAACGATGGGGATTAGTTGGCTCTTCTTTTTAGTATCGGTTGGCGTCTTCTTGTTTATATTTGGTGGAGTAATTAAAGGAAGTTTTAATAAATTGTTGAATGAAACTTATTTTTATTCAGAACATGTTGGTCATCCTGATTTTGCCCCTCAACAAACAAAAACAGAGGAAGGACCTGTGGGAAATCCTGTCGGTGCAATTATTGCATCCGTTTATTGGCCTTTAGTTGTTGCACTCTATCTATTTATTAGTTTTGTTTTAGGGGATTGGCGGTTTAGTTGGTTAATCTTTATGTTCGCAGGAATCTTTTATAACACCATCCAAGCATTTTTACACAAACATTGAGACAAACCTGTTAATAGTAAAACAGAAAAGTGGGACATTCGTCAAAACGGCTGTCTCACTTTTCTTGTATTTTCGATTGACAAAAGCATTAAACTGGATTACTTTTAACTCATCCAATTGTTGAGGTGATTGCTATGTGGCAACTTAAAAAAGAACAAAATGTTCCCATTTATCGCAGTATTATGGAAATGATTGTTCAAAAGATTCAAACAGGCGAATTATTACCAGGCGAAAAAATCCCTTCGGAACGTAAACTGGCAGAATACTTGTCTGTCAATCGTTCAACCGTTGTTCATGCATTAGATGAACTGGTGGACTTAGGCTGGATTGTGCGAAAAAGAGGGAGTGGAACGATTGTCAACGAAGGGAAATGGGGGGTAATGATGACGCCACGAACGGATTGGCATCGTTATTTAGAACAAAATGTGTTCAAACAAGTTCATCCCTTGGTGACAGAGATTGAGTTACGTGCTAAACAAAATTTGCCGACTGACTTAGATATGTATACAGGTGAGTTACCGTTAGACTTAATTCCCAGTTTCGATTTTCCAGCATTAAATTGGAAACAATTTTTAAAAGAGGAAGCACAAGATGAATTAGGTTATTTGCCGTTAAGAAAAGAAATCCAAGCCATTACAGCAACGGAATATCAGCTTCATTTACCAAGTGAAAGTTTATTGCTTACTTCAGGTGCGCAACAAGCACTTTTTTTAGTTTTGCTAGTTTTATTGAGACAAGGAGATAGTGTTGCCGTAGAAGATCCATCTTTCTTCTATGCCTTACCAATTTTCCAAGCTGCTGGTGTGCGCTTATTTGGTGTGCCCATGACAGAGGAAGGGATTGATCTTGAAGCGCTAGAACAAACAATCCGACAACATCGCATCAAAATGGTTATGGTTAATCCTTCCTTTCAAAATCCGACTGGGACAGTGATGCCTTTAAGAAAAAGAGAACAGCTCGTGAAAGTTTGTCAAACGTATCAAGTTCCTATTTTAGAAGATGATGTTTTTGGGCAGCTAAGTTTTATCCCGAAAACAGAAATTCCTCCTTTAAAAAAATTAGATCCAGATAATGTCTTGTATATCGGTTCGTTGTCAAAAATTTTAGGTTCGACCACGAAAATTGGTTGGTTAAGTGCGCCCGCCTCCGTGACGAAACAAATTGCAGAAGCCAGAAAAATGATGGATGTTTCGTTGAGTATTTTTCCGCAGATGCTCGCTAAAATGGCGATTGAAGATCCTTATTTTTCTGAAAAAATTACGTTATTAAATAAACAAGTGGAACAACGAGCAACAGCTGTATATCAAGTATTTAAATCGTTGCCAGAATGGGAAGTTTCGCCAGTAAAAGGCGGCTTTTATTTATGGGCACATTGGCGTCAAGGGGCACTTAAGCCAGAAGATTGGCAAGTGTTTTTACGAGAAGGTGTTTTGGTAGCACCAAGTGTAGCTTTTAGTGAAAAACGTGGAAGTATTCGCTTGAACTGTTCCCGAATTTCACCAGAAGAAATGCCTCTTTTTTGTGAGCGAATGGTACGGATTACACGACAGCTTTCTGAAAATAGACAAACAAAAATAGAACAGTAAGTAAGATTTTTCTTATAAAAATCATTTGCTGAGAGAAAACGCTACAACTTCCCTTTTCTAAACGAATATCCAATGCTATACTTAAAAAGTAAAAACAAAAAAACAAATGAGGTGTTTTCCATGTCTTGGGAACAAGTTTACCAACAATGGTTAAATGAAGAAAATATTCCAGAAAATTTAAAAAATGAATTAAAGGACTTAAATACAGACCCTGAAAAATGTGAAGATGCATTTTACGCACCATTAGAATTTGGGACTGCCGGGATGCGCGGGATTTTAGGCGCCGGTATTAATCGGATGAATATCTTTACGGTTCGTCAAGCAACAGAAGGACTTGCACGTTTTATGGATACGCAAGATCCTGAAACAAAACGTCGCGGTGTAGCTATTGCCTATGATTCACGTCATATGTCTCCAGAATTTGCAATGGAAGCAGCTAAAACATTAGCTAAACATGATATTCCTTCTTTTGTGTTTGAAAGCTTACGACCAACACCAGAATTATCTTTTGCGGTCCGCTACTTTAAAGCTTTTGCGGGAATCATGATTACGGCTTCTCACAATCCAGCTGCCTATAATGGCTACAAAGTCTATGGTGAAGACGGTGGTCAAATGCCGCCAGCTGATGCAGATGCATTAACTAAATATGTTCGTAGTATCGAAAATCCTTTGAAAATTGATGTCTTATCAGATGAAGAAGTTGCCCACAGCGGTTTAATTAACATTGTTGGTGAAGAAGTCGATAACGCGTATTTGAAAGAAATTAAAACAGTTACGATTAATCAAGAATTAATTAACGAAATGGGTAAAGAATTAAAATTAGTTTACACTCCCTTACATGGAACTGGGAAAATGTTAGGAGAAAAGGCATTAAAACAAGCCGGTTTTGAAAAATTTGTTTTAGTACCTGAGCAAGCCGTTGCTGATCCTGACTTTACTACAGTTAAGTCACCAAACCCTGAAGAACATTCAGCTTTTGAATACGCGATTCGTTTAGGGGAAAAAGAAGGCGCTGATTTATTGATTGCAACAGATCCAGATGCTGATCGTTTAGGTGCCGCTGTGCGGATGCCAAACGGAGACTACCAAGTATTAACAGGAAATCAATTAGGTTCAATTATGATTCATTATATTTTAGAAGCCCATCAACAAGCAGGCACGTTGCCTCAAAATGCTGCGGTTCTAAAATCAATCGTTTCTAGTGAACTTGCTACAGCGATTGCTGAGAAATATAATACGAAGATGTTTAATGTTTTAACAGGTTTCAAATTTATTGCTGAAAAAATTCAACAATACGAAGAAGACCACAGTCAAACGTTTATGTTTGGTTTTGAAGAAAGTTATGGTTACTTAGTGAAACCTTTTGTTCGTGATAAAGATGCAATTCAAGCGTTAGTTTTATTAGCAGAAGTAGCGGCTTTCTATAAAAAACAAGGAAAAACATTATACGATGGCTTACAAGATATCTTTGAAGAATTTGGTTACTTTGAAGAAAAAACTATTTCCGTAACAATGAGCGGAATTGAAGGCAGCGGTAAAATCAAAGCTTTAATGGCAAAATGTCGTGAACAAGCGCCAACTGAGTTTGCCGGGATTCAAGTTGCTCAAACGGAAGATTTTAAAGAATTAACACGCACTTTTGCAGATGGTCAAACAGAACAATTACAAACGCCTCCTTCTGATGTGTTGAAATATCATTTAGAAGATGGCAGTTGGATTGCTATCCGACCATCAGGAACAGAACCAAAAATTAAATTCTATCTAGCGACAAAAGCAACAAGTAGTTCAGAAGCTTCTGAAAAAATTGCTGCTTTTGAAGCAGTCGTTAATGAATTAACAAAATAAAATAAACGAAACAGGCTGTACGAAACAAGTACGACTGTTAGTGTTTGTGTCAAAAGTCAATTAGCTTTTGACACAAACACTTTATTTAACTAAGGAGGGAATGCTATGAAAATTGGCTTTATCGGTGCTGGCAGTATGGGCGGTGCTATGATTAAAGGATTACTGAAAGCTGAGGCAGTCAAGAAGGAACATTTATATGTGAAGGGCGGCTCAAGTGGAACCGCAGAAGCACTTCAAAAAGAGTGGGGCTTTCAACTTGTCACAGATTATGCACTTTTCCAAGAATGTAAGGTTATTTTTATTGCGACAGGAGCAAAGGTCGTGTTACCTGTCCTTCAGGAGTTAGCCCCTCATTTTTCCAACGAAAGTCTATTGATTTCTGTTGCAACAGGTCATACCATACAAGAAGCACAAATGGCTCTTGGCAATAAAGAAGCCAAAGTTGTTCATGCCATTCCTAATACACCAGTTAGCGTGAATCAAGGCGTGATTGGCGTAGCCTTGGCACCAACAATTGAAGGCCAAACGAAGGACCTGGTAATGGAACTTCTTGCTACTTTAGGGTTAGTCAAAGAAATTCGTGAAGCGCAACTGGAAACTTTTGGTACTGTGGCTGGTTGCAGTCCAGCTTTTGTTGATATCTTTATGGAAGCATTGGGAGATGCAGCAGTCTTAGAAGGGTTACCAAGAGACTTATCTTATGAAATTGTCGCTCAAATGATAAAAGGAACGGCGACCTTAGCCTTAGACACGAAAAAACACCCAGGAGCATTGAAAGATGAAGTGACTTCTCCAGGAGGAAGTACGATTCGCGGTGTCGTAGCTCTAGAAAAAAATGGCTTCCGTTATGCCGTGATGGATGCAGTTCAGAAAGCCAACCACGAATAGATGAAGAAAGTTGGAAAATCGACAAGTTTGTCATTTTTCCAACTTTCTTTGTGCCATATTTTTCGTAGGAAAGAACAATCGCAGTTCTTATTTTAAAAAACTCTGTGTTATAATGAGTGCAAAGTGAGGCGACTATAATGAAACAAATGGAAGAAATCAAACAAGTAAGTCAATTATATAAAGTATTAAGTGATCCAACACGTTTAAGAATTTTGCTACTTTTAAAAGAAGGCGAGCATAACGTAACGGCGATTAGTGAACAATTGGGAATGGAACAGTCCGCCGTTTCTCATCAACTAAAATTATTAAGAGATAGCCGGGTTGTCAAGGCACGTCGCGAAGGAAAAACGATTTTTTATACATTGGATGATCATCATGTAATAGATATTTTAAATCAGACCTTTGAGCATATTGAACATCGATAAAAAGTAGGAAAAAATAGCGTAACTAGAATAGCGCTGTTGATGGAGGTAAAAATGAAGGATACCTTAAAGATCGGGTTACTAGGATTAGGGACTGTAGGCACTGGCGTTTTAACTCTCTTGAAAGAACATCAAGAGAAAATTTCACAAGTGACAGGAATGAATGTAGTCATTGAAAAAGCATTTGTCCGAAATCTTGAAACGAAACAAGCGCAAGCGGAAGAATACGGTCTTTCTTTAACAACTTCAATTGATGATATTTTAGAAGATAAAGAGATTCAAATCGTTGTGGAATTAATGGGAACCATTGAACCAGCCAAAACGTATATCATGAAAGCTTTAGAAAAGGGTAAACATATTGTGACTGCTAATAAAGATTTACTGGCGCAACATGGGAGTGAATTAGTAGCGTTAGCCCAAAAACATCATTGTGATTTATATTATGAAGCAAGTGTTGCTGGCGGGATTCCAATTTTAAGAACAATTGCTAATAGCTTAGCGGCAGACAATATTCAACAAGTTTTAGGGATTGTGAATGGTACGACGAATTATATGCTTACGCAAATGGTTTCTGCTGATAAAAGTTATGAAGAAGCTTTAGCAGAAGCGCAAGCGTTGGGATTTGCTGAAGCGGATCCGACAAATGATGTCGATGGAATTGACGCAGCCTATAAAATGGTTATTTTAAGTCAATTTGCTTTTGGGATGAATGTTTCATTACCACAAGTTGATATTCGTGGAATTCGCGGATTGTCTTTAGATGATGTCGCTATGGCTAAACAACTGGGGTATGAAATCAAATTGATTGGCTCTGCTGAACAAAATGAGAATAGTATCTCGGTAGAAGTGGCGCCTATGCTAGTCAATCAAAAGCACCCTATTGCATCTGTTCGGAATGAGTACAATGCAGTATTTATTAAAAGTGCAGGCGTGGGCGAATCAATGTATTACGGTCCAGGAGCTGGCGCTAAACCGACAGCAACCAGTGTTGTCAGTGATTTAATTACGATTGCTAAAAACATTCGCTTGGCAACGACTGGCCATATGTTCAATTCGTATCAACATAAAACCCAATTGACGAGTTCCGAAAATGTATTTGGGCAGTACTATTTTTCATTAGATGTTCCAGATACACCAGGACAATTTTTGCAGTTGACGCAATTAATGACTAAAGCAGAAGTCAGCTTTGATCAATTAGTTCAACAGAAATCAGATGGACAGCGAGCAAGAATTGTTGCCATTACACACCAGATATCAAAAGCACAAATGCAACAAGTTGTGACAGCTATTCAAAATACGGAAGCCTTTCAGTTATTGAATGTAATGAAGGTTATAGGAGATGAGTAAACATGTATGAAGGTTTGTTAAAACAGTATCAAGCGTATTTGCCCGTAACAGAAAAAACACCAATGATTTCTTTAGCCGAAGGAAATACGCCACTGATTCCTTTACCTAATTTATCCAAAGAATTAGGTATTCAATTATATGGAAAATACGAAGGCTTAAATCCCACTGGCTCATTCAAAGATCGCGGGATGGTGATGGCTGTAGCAAAAGCGGTAGAAGAAGGTGCCAAAGCGATTGTTTGTGCTTCTACAGGAAATACTAGTGCCGCCGCTGCTGCGTATGCCACAAGAGCAGGCATTAAAGCGTATGTAGTGATTCCAGAAGGGAAAATCGCACTGGGAAAATTGGCGCAAGCTATTATGTATGGGGCGGACATTATTTCAATTCCAGGTAACTTTGATGAAGCATTAAAAGCGGTGCGAGAGATTGCGAAAACTGAGGCAGTTGCGCTAGTTAATTCAGTGAATCCTTATCGCTTAGAAGGGCAAAAGACAGCAGCTTTTGAAGTTTGTGAACAATTAGGTCAAGCGCCCGATGTTTTAGCGATTCCAGTTGGAAATGCCGGCAATATTTCCGCTTACTGGAAAGGCTTTAAAGAATGGCATGAAAAACAAGGAACAACTTTACCAAGAATGCATGGTTTTGAAGCAGAAGGTGCCGCAGCGATCGTGAAAGGCCAAGTGATTGAGCAACCTGAAACCGTGGCAACAGCGATCCGGATTGGAAATCCTGCTAGTTGGCAATTAGCAGAACAGGCACGCGATGAATCCGGTGGTTTCATTGATGCCGTGACAGATCAAGAAATTTTAACGGCTTACCGAAAAATTGCTGCTCAAGATGGGGTTTTCATTGAACCTGGTTCGGCTGCTTCATTAGCTGGAGTTATTCAACATGTTAAAAGCGGTAAAATTAAAACAGGTGAAACCGTCGTGGCAGTCTTTACTGGTAACGGATTGAAAGATCCTGATACAGCAATGGAGACAGAAGTAGCTATTTCAAAAATGAGTGACGTGGAAGAAATGCGTCTGCACTTACGAAAAGGAGTCGCAACACTATGAAAATAAGAGTACCTGCCACTAGTGCCAACTTAGGACCTGGCTTTGATTCATGTGGCATTGCATTATCCGCTTATTTAACAATCAACGTTTTAGGTGAAAGTGAATTTTGGGAAATTCAACATACTTTGGGAGAAGAGATTCCTACTAATGAAGAGAATTTATTAATTCAAACGGCATTGAAAATTGCACCAGAATTAACACCAAAAGTTATTCGGATGGTTTCTGACATTCCACTTGCAAGAGGACTAGGCAGTAGCTCAAGTGTGATTGTAGCAGGCATTGAATTAGCTAACCGACTAGCACATTTAAATTTGTCCCCTAAAGAAAAAGTCCGTTTGGCGACAGAGATGGAAGGACATCCGGATAATGTTGCCCCAGCTATTTTAGGAGATTTCGTGGTGGCTAGCCATGTAGAAAACCAAGTCTACCATGTCAAACATCACTTTCCAATGTGTGATGTCATTGCATTTATTCCAGAGGAACCGTTATTTACCGAAAAAAGTCGCGCTGTTTTGCCCGAAAAATTGACTTATAAAGAAGCGGTCGCGGCCAGCTCAATTGCCAATGTTATGATTGCCGCAATTTTAAACGGGGATTTACCTTTAGCAGGCAAAATGATGGAACAAGATAAATGGCATGAAACGTATCGTCGTTCATTGGTTCCTCACTTAAAAGAAATTCGTCGTTTAACTCAGCAAAAAGGTGCTTATGGCTCTTTCTTAAGCGGTGCTGGTCCAACTGTGCTAATCTTGTCGCCAGAAGAACGAACCAACGAAATTGTTCAAAGCTTGGAGAAATTATCTACCAAAGCGAGCATCCAAATTTTCAATATTGATCAAGAAGGCGTTCAAGTCTTTTAAAAAAAACGAGAAAAAATCACTAGTGATTTTTTCTCGTTTTTTTTTAATCCTCGGCTGTTTCCGTGGAATAATAACTATGATCTTCTAAGTTCAAAGCATTAAGAATCATTGAGGCAGTTTCTTCAATTGAAAGAGAAGCGACATCAATAACGATACAACCTAATTTTTTATAAAGATCATTAGCAAAAGCCAGTTCTCGCCGAATTTTTTCAATATCTGAATAAGAAGTATTTTCAGGCAATCCATATGCGCGCATTCGTTCTTTACGAATCCCGTTTAAAACATTGGGATCATTGGTTAAGCCAACAATTTTTTTAGGGTCCATTTCGAATAATTGTTTCGGTAAATGTGCTTCAGGAATCAGTGGCAAATTAGCAACTTTTAAGTTCTTGTTGGCTAAAAAGAGACTTAGCGGTGTTTTAGAAGTTCGGGAAACGCCAAGAAGTAACACATCCGCTTCTAAAAAGCCTCGTGGGTCCTTGCCATCGTCATATTTGACAGCAAATTCCATTGCTTCAATTCGTTTAAAATAATTTTCATTCAGATGATGTAAGGCACCTGGTTCCCGCATGGGCGCGACACCTGTTAATCGTTCGATTTCCGCAACTGGTGGTGTCAAAATGTCAAAATGGAACAATTGATGCTCATTGAAAAATTGATTAGCAATCGCCACGAGATGATCATTAATAATAGTATGCAGTACCATGGCTTCTGCTTTTTTGGCATCTTCTAACGCTTGCACCAGTTTATCTTCGTCTTTAACGAATGTTCGTCTAATCAAAGTAAAATCAACAGTGGGGTACTGGGCCATTGAAGCAGCCGCCAATTTTGAAGCGGTCTCGCCAGCAGAATCTGAGATGACAAAAATCGTCACACATTTTTTTTCTTCAGAAATAGTCATAGAGGGTAAGTCCTTTCTTGCATTTTTAATAATTTTATTATACCATAAGTCCAGAATCTATTTCGTAATGATTCTGATTTAGGTTGGTGAGGGAGGAAATGGCGATGGCACCAGTAAAAACCAATATTGAACAAGCCTTAGAAACCATGAAAGCCAGTGGATTAAAATATACTAAAAAACGAGAATTACTGATGAGCTATTTGATTAAGCGAAATCGGTATGTTTCTGCACGTGAAGTGTATGAATTTATGAATGAAACCTTTAAAGGAGTCAGTTATGATACGGTTTATCGTAACTTGCATGACTTTGAGCGCTTAGAATTGCTGGAAAAAACAGAATTAAATGGCGAACAAAAGTTTCGCTTCCGTTGTTGCCAAGAGGTGGAACATCATCATCACTTTATTTGTACGGTTTGTGGCAAAACGGAAGAAATTCACATGTGTCCGATGAATTTTTTTGAAGAACAGTTAAAAGGTTGTTCAATTGAAGGACATCGCTTTGAAATACTTGGTCGTTGTGCCGATTGTTGCGAAAAATAGCGAATAAGACGAAAAATCAAACAAAAATTTCGTATTTTATCAGTAGAGTGGTTGACGGTTATTTATGCTTTAGCTATAATATAACAAGGACAGTATTTTAATTTGTGGGTTTTTCCCACAAATAAGAAAAACGGTTACTTTTTAAGCTCGGAGGGAGGGAATAACATGTCAAAAACAGTCGTTCGTAAAAACGAATCTCTTGATGATGCTCTTCGTCGCTTCAAACGTTCCGTTTCAAAAGCGGGTACTTTACAAGAATCACGTAAACGTGAATTCTACGAAAAACCAAGTGTAAAGCGTAAGAAAAAATCTGAAGCAGCTAGAAAACGTAAAAAATTCTAGTTTTGAATGAATTGGAGTTGGTGGTATGTCATTGCTAACCACATTGAATGACGACATTAAAACAGCGATGAAAGCTAAAGACAAAGAAACTTTAGCCGTACTTCGTATGTTAAAGACTGCCATTCAAAATGATCAGATTAAAGCGGGCCGTGAATTGAACGGAGAAGAAGAACTCACTGTATTGTCTCGTGAGATGAAACAGAGAAAAGATTCTTTATCAGAGTTTGAAAAGGCGGGACGCGACGATCTTGTTGAAAAAGTAAAAGTTGAAATAGCAATTGTTGAAAAATATATGCCTCAACAACTAACAGAGGAAGAAATTCGTCAACTAGTTCAAGAGGTAATGACGCAAACTGGCGCCACTTCACCAAAAGATTTTGGTAAAGTGATGGGCGCTATGATGCCGAAAGTCAAAGGCAAAGCCGATGGCAACCAAGTTAACGCAATTGTGAAAGAATTATTACAAGAAAACTAAGAGCGTTATCGAAACTAGGACAGTATACTGTCCTAGTTTTTTTATGTAAAGAGAAAACCGGTAGCTTTTTACGGTTTTCTCTTTTTTGACTTTCAAAGTCAAATCAGGTACGACTTCTTTTTAAACAGATAAGAATGTGGTATCATTGTAAAGGACTATATAATAAAGGAGATGGACGTTTTTTGACAGATAATCAGTCAAAATCTTTGGAATTAATACTTACTGATTCTGATGATGCACACATGCTTTTAGGAACACATGATAAACATATCAAATTTTTAGAAGAGAATACTCACGTAACGATTAATAGTCGTGGCGAAGTTATTCAGTTAATTGGCGAATCATCAGAGGTAGAGTTAGTCGCTTCCGTGTTAAGAGCGCTACAAACATTAATTCAACGAGGCATCAAAGTGCATACGCCAGATGTCGTTTCTGCTTTAAAAATGGCCAAAGCTGGAAATTTAGAGGCGTTTATTGCCATGTATGAAGAAGAAATTATGAAGGACCATCATGGTCGGGCCATCCGAATTAAGAATGTTGGTCAAAAAAAATATATCGATGCAGTTAAAACTCATGACGTCATTTTCGGGGTGGGACCTGCGGGGACAGGAAAAACCTTTTTAGCCGTGGTGATGGCAGTAGCAGCCTTAAAAAAAGGCGAAGTACAAAAAATTATTTTAACTCGTCCAGCCGTTGAAGCTGGCGAAAGCTTGGGCTTTTTACCAGGTGACTTAAAAGAAAAAGTCGATCCTTATTTACGTCCAGTTTACGATGCCTTGTATCAAATTTTTGGTATGGATCATACAAATCGTTTAATGGAACGCGGCGTTATTGAAATTGCCCCGCTTGCTTATATGCGTGGTCGTACATTGGATGATGCTTTTGTCATTCTAGATGAAGCACAAAATACCACGGTTGCCCAAATGAAAATGTTTTTAACTCGTTTAGGGTTTAGTTCAAAAATGATTGTTAATGGAGATACTAGTCAGATTGACTTGCCACGTGGTGTAACAAGTGGTTTAGTTAACGCCGAGCGTACGTTAAAAGACATTGAAAAAATTGCCTTTGTAAATTTTGAAGCCAGTGACGTTGTGCGTCATCCGGTTGTAGCACAAATTATTCAAGCCTATGAAAAGGAACAACAAAAGCATTCCTAAGCAGTTAGGGAAGGAGTGAAAGTACCTTTTGAAAAAAGTACTTACAAAGTTAGGGGATCGTTTAGGTAAAGCCTATTTACCTATTTTATTAGCCGTTTTTTCTCTTCTTTTATTTATGATTATGTTTGGCAGTGTCCATCAGAAAAGAGTAGAAATTAAAGAAGGTCAACTGGCCGAGAAAACCATTCGTGCAAATAAAAATATCGAGAATACCTACGAAACAGAACAAAGAAAAAAATTGGCAGCAGAAGCTGTCACACCCGAATATATTTATCAAGAAGATACGGCATCTGTCCAACATAATCGTATTGATAAATTATTTAAATTGATTGATTCTGCGAATGAAAAAGTAGACAAAGAGTACAGCAATAAGCAAGCGAAGGCCAAAAAGGAAGAAACGATTCCTGCGCCGACCGTAGAAGAACGAGTAGCTAGCTTAAAATCATTGTTTGAATCTTTACCGCAAGATGAAGTTACGTTTTATCAAAGTTTTCCTAATGTTTTTTATCAAACAATCTTTACATTAACCTCTGAGCAATTGGATAAGGTTCGTTCAGAAAGTTTGATGTTGGTGGATGATGCGATGCAAAATCACGTTCGAGAATCTGATTTGGATAAAATTCGCCAAGAAGCTAACGGTAAAATTCAATACTTAGATATTACGAGTACCATGCAACAAGTCATTCGTTACATTGTTAACCAAGGGATTGTGGTAAACGATATTGCCAATGAAAAACGAACAGAAGAGCTACGCCAAAAAGCGATGAATGCTGTTCAACCCGCAATGATTTATCAAGGCGAAATTATTGTTCGTGAAGGTACTCAAATTGATGCAAAAGCGGTCGAAAAACTTGAGTTACTAGGAATGACTAGTCAAAATACCTCTATTTTTCCGATGGTGGCATTAGCATTAGCTATTTTACTTCAAGTTGAAGTGTTGATTTTCTTTACAAAACAAGTGACTGAGCCTTCGCGACAACGCTCGTTTATTATCTTTTACACGGGTGCTATGCTAATCAGTGTTATTTTAATGAAATTCTTCCAGATTTTCCAAACAGAGCAGTTGATGTATATTCCCTTGTTCTATCCAGCAGCCTTTGCGCCGCTGATTCTAAATCATTTTGTGAATCGTCGTTCAGGGATAATCGCTGCCATTTTCCAAGTCGTTTTTGCGTTATTTATCTTTTATAATTCTATCGGCACAAACTCGTTGACGGTTATTCTGATTATGTACTTATTCTCAGGATTTCTAGCAACAGTTGTTAAACGGAAACGGATGAGTGAGCAAGTTTTCCCAGCTTTAATGTGGGTAGTGGTCTTTCCTGTTTTCATGGCGGTTGTCTTAATGATTTATCAAGGGATGAGTTTAACAGATGGTAAAACGTGGACAGCTTTAATTTGTGCAAGTGCAGGAACGGTACTTTCATTTTTAGCAACAATGGGCTTGCATCCATATATCGAATTATTAGTGACCGATGATAGTATGATTGTCTTGAATGAATTAAGTAATCCGAACCATCCGTTGTTAAAACAACTGTTAGAAGAAGCGCCAGGTACCTATCATCATAGCATGATGGTGGCTAGTTTGAGCGCTAACGCTGTTGCTGAGATTGGCGGGCGGTCGCTATTAACACGAGTTGCTTGTTATTACCATGACATTGGCAAAATTAAACACGCCAATTTCTTTGTGGAAAACTTACCTGCTGGTGCAGAAAATCCACATAACTTTTTATTACCAGAAGATAGTAAACAAATTATTTTTGGCCACGTAATTGATGGCGCCAAAATTTTAGAAGAGTACAATATGCCGCAAATGGTGATTGACATTTGTCGTCAACATCATGGCACAACATTGATGAAATTTTTCTATGTGAAAGCAAAAGAACGCAATCCTGAAATTAAAGAATCCGACTTCCGTTATCCTGGACCACGTCCACAAACACGAGAAGCAGGGATTGTGAGTATTGCTGATACTTGTGAGGCTGCTGTGCGGGCGATGGATCATCCCACCAACGAAAAAATTCAAGCCTTTGTGCATAATGTGATTCAAGACAGAATTTCAGATGGCCAATTAGATGAATGTGGGTTAACGATGAAAGAGATTCGCATCATTGAAAAATCATTAATTAATGGATTATGCAGTACCTTCCATTCACGGATTAAGTATCCAAAAATGAAAGCTGAAGCAGAAGAAATGAAAGATGAACAAGAAAAGAGAGATGACTAATGGATATTACTTTCATTGATGAAACCGAGAAAGTACCAACAGAAGAAATCAAAGAAATCGAAAACTTGCTGCAATTTGCAGCGGGTTTTCTAGAAATTGCCGAAGATACGGAGATGTCGGTGACTTTTACAGATAACGCAGGTATCCAAGTGATTAATCGTGACTATCGGGGCAAAGATATGCCTACAGATGTCATCAGTTTTGCTTTAGAGGATGAAGGGGAAGACGAATTGCCAATTATTTTTGATGATGAAGAGTTGGCAGAGCTACCACGTAATCTAGGTGATTTAATTATTTCAACAGAGCGAGCAGCAGAACAAGCAGTTGAATATGGGCACACATTGGAACGAGAAATGGGCTTTTTGGCAGTACATGGCTTTTTACATTTGAATGGGTACGATCATATGGAACCTGAAGATGAAAAAGAAATGTTTGGTTTACAGAAAGAGATTTTAGATGCGTATGGCCTTAAAAGATGAGCAAACAGGAAAAAATAAACATTTTATTAATTCATTAGAATTTGCCTGGCAAGGAATCAAAACAGTTTTTCGAGAAGAACGTAATATGCGCAAACATGTGGCGTTTGGTGTCACGGCCATTGTGTTTGGTTTCTTGTTTTCCTTAACACTTGCTGAATGGCTGTGGTTGTTATTGGCTGTTTTTCTTGTCTGGTTGGCAGAAATTATCAACACAATTTTTGAAAATGTCGTAGATATGTTTACGGATTTTCACTTTCATCCAATCGGAAAAAAAGTTAAAGACATGGCCGCAGGAGCTGTTTTATTAACAGCCGGTTTCGCAGTGCTAGTAGGACTAATTCTATTTGTACCAAAAATTTTACAAATCATTCAAATGTGGAAATAAGAGGAGAAATACAATGACAACTGAACATAAATCTGGTTTCGTAGCCATTGTCGGCAGACCAAATGTTGGAAAATCAACATTGTTAAATCGAATTGTCGGCCAAAAAATTGCAATTATGAGTGACAAAGCACAAACAACTCGTAATAAGATTCAAGGAATTTATACAATTCCTGAAGCACAAATTGTTTTTATCGATACTCCAGGGATTCACAAACCTAAACACCGCTTAGGCGATTTCATGGTGGAAAGTGCCTATAATGCGATGCGTGAAGTAGATGCTACTTTATTTATGGTAAGTGCTGATCAAAAACGCGGGAAAGGTGACGACTTTATTATTGAACGATTGAAAAATAATAATAGTCCAGTCTACTTGATTATTAATAAAATTGACAAAGTCCATCCAGATGATTTATTGAGTATCATTGAAGACTATTCGAAACAAATGGACTTTAAAGAAATTATTCCCATTTCTGCCACTGAAGGAAATAATTTTGAGCATTTGATGGATGTTCTCGTTGAGCAAATGCCAGAAGGACCACAGTATTTCCCTGATGACCAAATTACGGATCATCCAGAATATTTTATCGTTTCCGAATTAATTCGTGAAAAAGTGTTACTTTTAACAAGAGATGAGATTCCTCATTCTGTCGCTGTCGTTGTGGACTCAATGAAACGGGATGAAAACGATAAAGTCCATGTCCAAGCAACCATTATTGTGGAACGGGACAGTCAAAAAGGTATCATTATTGGCAAAGGCGGAAAAATGCTGAAACAAATTGGTACCAAGGCGCGTCAAGATATTGAATATTTATTAGATGACAAAGTGTATTTGGAGCTGTGGGTAAAAGTCCAAAAAGACTGGCGTGACAAAAAAATCTATTTACAAGATTTTGGTTATCGCAAAGAAGAATATTAAGAAAGTAGTGTTTGGGAAGCGAGTGTATAAACGAACTTTCCAAATACTACACTAATTTACATAAGAAATGGAAGTGAATTGAATGGCATTAGGGGAGACCAAAGGCATTATTTTATTTACGAAGGATTTTAAAGAGAAGGATAAACTCGTCAAAATTTTTACAGAATCCTATGGAAAATTGATGTTTTTTGTGAAAGGCGCGCATCGAAAAAATAATCCTCTTTTGCCAGCGATTCTGCCATTTACAGAAGCCGTCTACATCGGAAATTTTAGAGAAGAAGGCTTATCTTTTCTCAATAGCAGCAAAGAAGTTCAACCTTTTCGAAACATTCAACAAGACATATTTATTAACGCATATGGAACATATATTTTAAACTTAGTCGATGCAGCAATTGAAGATCAGCACTATGACCCTAATTTATTTCAATTTACCCACATGGCATTATCCGCTTTAAATGAGCAAAAAGATCCGGAAATCATTACAAATATTTTTGAAATTCAATTGTTAGAACGGTTTGGTGTACGACCAGAATGGCATCATTGTGTGGCTTGTGGCGAAACACAAGGGAAATTTGATTATTCCTCAAAATATAGCGGTGTGCTTTGTGAAAAACATTGGCATTTAGATGAACAGCGCTACCATGCAGATCCTAGAGCAATTCATTTTATTCGCTTATTTTCGCAAGTCTCCTATGAAAAAGTCCAAAACATTCAAGTAAAAGAAGAAACTAAGAAGAGTATTCGAGAAACGATTGATATGTTATACGATGAATATGTTGGTTTGCACTTAAAAAGTAAAAAATTTATTGATCAAATGAAAACGTGGGAAAATACGTTAAAAATTCCGCCACGAAAGAAGGAAGAATGATGTTTTGAGTAAGCTGTTTTTAAAGGAGTTGACTAGTTTGTATGGTTAGTATTTTGTATGTTTTAATTGTGTTGGTATGTTTTGTTGCTCCGATTACTTTGACTCTTTATAATGTTTATTTCTTATTTAAGAGAAGTCACGAGTCCAGATTTGAACCAGCGATTGAACGTTGGACGTGGAGTTTAGGAATCATTCTTTCGTTAGTTTTTGTTCGTTTTATGTACATGTTCAAAGGAGATTGGCAAGAAGTGCTAATTAATGGTGCTACCCATAATCCAATTGCTAGTGAAGAACAACCCGTTATTTTATGGCTCATTGTGATTGGATTGACTGGTTATTTTTTGTTGAAATTTAGTAAGGAAAAAAGGTTGCCGCCATTAGTGATGGTTTTTGCAATCGCAGGAACGTACATTGGTATTTTTGTTGCAGCCATTTGGATTGTGCAACTATCGAACCATATCCTAGTCGTTATTTTTCTTGGTTTACCTGCTTTTAATTTTATTTTATTGGCGTTGAGAACAATCAAAGAACAAATCGTTGCTTGGCAAGGAGATCATACCCGTGTCGAAAAAACAGGTATCTTAGCAAAAGTATTAATGAACAGTTTAAATTGGTGGTGGCTGGCGTTTATTTTCATGTTACCTATTCTAGGGATTTTTTTAGCAGTACTTATTTTATTCGGACAACGACCAGATGCAATGGTTCGAGCTTGGACAGAAACTAGTGATTGGGCATTATCTCAAAAAATCTCACCGCCAAATGTTCAAGTGGATGAACATTATTTATGTACGGTTGCTGCCTGTGGACACCGAAACTTTGTGAAACCACAGCGAATGGGCATTCGTCATAATCATCAAGTGGTTGTGAACCGACAACTTTGTGTTGCAAATGCTTTTGAACAAATTTTAGAGGAAAAAGTCCCGAAAACTCATCGGTTTATCCGTAAAAATTATGACACTTACGGTTTTCCGATAGCTAAAAAAATCCATTCTCCCTATGTGGCAGATTTGGTTTATCTGATGATGAAACCAGCAGAATATTTCTTTTTACTAGTGCTTTATTTGGTGGATATCAAACCAGAAAACAGAATTGCTTTGCAATATATCACAAAGCCCAAAAATTTCTGAAACAGTTCAACGTTTTTCTAAAAAAAATTTGACAACTTCCCTCAGACACCGTATTATGATAGAGAAGTTAAATACGTACGAAGAAAAAGAGAAGTAAAAAGAACCCTCTGTTAAGCGAATCTGGGAGAGTGGGAGCCAGAAACACGGAACTTTTGAAAGGCACTTTAGAGTACGACAAACGAAGCTGCCGATGAACACATCGGAAGTAGGGTGGAACCGCGATAATTATTCGTCCCTATGTCTATTAATAGGCATAGGGACTTTTTGCTGTGAATCACTACGATTGGCGCAAAAGCGACAGAGTAGATGATGAACAGTACAAGGTGACCAAAGGGAACGTTGTCTCCTCTATGTTAAAACAAACTGCTTAGCCAAAAACATGGAGTAGATGATGAACAGCACAAGGTGACCAAAGGGCGTTGTCTCCTCTATGTTAAAACAAACTGTTTAGCCAAAAACATGGAGCAGATGTGGAACGTTGTAACCGAATAAAAATTATCCCATTCTACAAAATTGTTTTTCTGTAGCCCTTTTTAAATTTACATTCCCGAAGCAAAGTCAATCCCTATGTCTATAAAAAATATTCCAAGGAGGAAAACAATGAAAAACAAGTTAACCGTACAAGAAATGATTTTAACCTTGCAAAAATTTTGGTCATCTAATGGCTGTATGTTAATGCAAGCCTATGATACAGAAAAGGGAGCCGGCACCATGAGTCCTTACACGTTTTTACGTGCCATTGGACCTGAACCATGGAATGCTGCCTACGTAGAACCTTCTCGTCGTCCAGCTGATGGACGCTATGGTGAAAATCCAAACCGTCTATACCAACATCATCAATTCCAAGTTGTAATGAAGCCTTCTCCTGAAAATATCCAAGAACTTTATCTAGAAAGTTTGAAATTATTAGGAATTGATCCATTAGAACATGACATTCGTTTTGTAGAAGATAACTGGGAAAATCCCTCAATGGGTTGTGCTGGTTTAGGTTGGGAAGTTTGGTTAGATGGCATGGAAATTACCCAATTTACGTATTTCCAACAAGTCGGGGGCTTACAATGTCATCCTGTCACTTCTGAAATTACTTACGGGTTAGAACGCTTGGCATCATATATCCAAGAAGTCGAAAGTGTCTATGATTTAGAATGGACACAAGGCGTTAAATATGGTGAAATTTTTGTTCAACCTGAATATGAACATTCAAAATATTCCTTTGAAATTAGTAACCAAGAAATGCTTTTAGAAAACTTTGACAAATTTGAAAAAGAAGCTAAACGCTGTATTGAAGAAAGCTTAGTTCATCCAGCCTATGATTATATTTTAAAATGTAGCCATACATTCAATTTATTAGATGCTCGCGGCGCTGTCTCTGTAACGGAACGTGCAGGATATTTAGCCCGCATTCGGAATATGGCTCGTTCCGTAGCGAAAATTTTTGTGGCTGAACGTGAAAAATTAGGGTTCCCATTATTAAATAAAGACCAACACGTATCCAAGGAGGCAGAATAACATGGCAAAAGATTTATTATTAGAAATTGGCTTAGAAGAAATGCCCGCACATGTTGTCACACCAAGCCGTATCCAACTTGAAGAAAAAGTAATCAAATTTTTAGATGAACATCATTTAGACTATGAAACAGTGCAATCCTTTGCCACACCTCGTCGTTTAGCCGTGAAAGTAACTGCGATTCCTGAAAAACAAGCGGATGTTGAAGAAGAAGTAAAAGGTCCAGCGAAAAAAATTGCTTTAGATGCTGAAGGAAATTGGTCAAAAGCTGCACAAGGTTTTGTACGCGGCCAAGGAGTTACAACTGAGGACATTGTTTTCAAAGAATTAAATGGTGTCGAATATGTCTATGTGACGAAGTTTACCAAAGGCCAAAGTGCCAAAGAGGTATTAACAAAATTAAATGACGTGATTACAAGTCTAACTTTCCCGGTAACAATGCACTGGGCAAACTATGATTTCGAATATATTCGTCCAATTCATTGGATTGTGGCACTACTTGATGATGAAGTAATTCCTTTCAACGTGTTAGACGTGACGACAGGGCAAACTTCTCGTGGCCACCGTTTCTTGGGAGACGATGTGACGTTCCAACACGCTAATGAATATGAAACAAAATTAAAAGAACAATTTGTAGTGGTTCAACCGAATGAACGGAAACAAATGATTGTTGATCAAGCGAACGCTCTCGCTGCAGAAAAAAATTGGCAGTTAGCTTTAGATGAAGAGTTATTGGAAGAAGTTACGAATTTAGTGGAATATCCAACTGCATTTGTAGGCAGTTTTGATGAAAAATATTTATCTGTTCCAGATGAAGTATTAGTGACTTCTATGAAAGAACACCAACGTTACTTTGAAGTTCGTAACGACCAAGGCTTATTAATGCCGCATTTTATCGCTGTTCGCAATGGGGATAATGTTCACCTTGAAAACGTGATTAAAGGAAATGAAAAAGTGTTAATTGCTCGTTTAGAAGATGCAGAATTCTTTTACAATGAAGATAAAAAATTAACGATTGAAGCATGTGTTGAAAAACTAAAAAATGTGACTTTCCATGAAAAGATTGGCTCAATTTATGAAAAAATGCAACGGGTTGCTTTAATTGCACAAATCATTGGTCGAAAAGTTGGCTTATCTGAGGATGAATTGGAAGATTTAAAACGTGCCTCTGAAATTTATAAATTTGACTTAGTAACAAATATGGTTGGTGAATTCCCAGAATTACAAGGAATTATGGGAGAAAAATATGCCTTATTACAAGGCGAAAAACCAGCCGTAGCAACGGCGATTCGAGAACATTATCTACCAACTTCCAGTGAAGGTGAATTGCCAGAAACAGCAATCGGGGCTGTTTTAGCCTTAGCCGATAAGCTTGACAGCGTCTTTTCATTCTTCTCAGTTGGTATGATTCCAACAGGTTCTAACGATCCTTATGCACTTCGTCGTCAAACCTATGGCGTTATCCGAATTATTGAAGATAAAGGCTGGACCTTCCCATTAGTTCAATTACAAACAGAAGTTGATGAAGCAGTGAATCAAGATGTTGAGAAATATGGCGTTTTACTAAACGAAGGACAAGCAGAAGTCGTTGAATTTGTGAAAGCTCGCTTACGTCAATTATTAATGACGAAAAATGTTCGCCATGACATTATCGATGCAGTGGTGTCTGCTGAGCAAGCCGATTTATCGAAATTATTTGCTTCAGCGAATATTTTAAAAAGCCGTTTTGAAGATCAAGATTTTAAACCATCAATGGAAGCCTTAACGCGTGTTATTAATTTAGCGAAAAAAGGTCAAGAACTTTTAGGTGATACTGAAGAAGGGATTGATCCAAGTCTGTTTGAAAATAAGGCAGAAAAAGAACTGTATCAAGCAGTTAACGATTTATCTGAAGCATTTGCGACACGCACGATTGCAGAAAACTATGAAGCACTAGTAAATCTACGTCCGTTAATTGATGCGTACTTCAATGAAACGATGGTTATGGTTGAGGATGAAAAAGTCAAACAAAACCGATTAAAACAATTAATGCAAATTGCTAAAATGGCGTTATCAATTGCTAGCCTAGATTTATTAATTGTAAAATAAAAAGTGCTGCTTTTCGACCGCTAAGGAGGAACTGACAGCATGCTAGAAACAACATTTGAACAAATTTTAACACAATTATCAAAGCCAGCTGTTCGTGCGCTAACGAATGAAAAAATCGACAGTGTGGATGAACTCTACGCACGAGGCCGAAAAGCGTTACTTTCGTTGCATGGCTTTGGTCCAAAGTCTATTCGAACTATTGAAGAGATGACTGGGAAAGAATTGAAGTAAAAAAAGGATCGCCGTTTAGAGGCGATCCTTTTTTTACTTACGTTTTTGTTTTCCAGCATTGCGACCTTTATTGCCGTTTGCTTTTGGTTGGTTCGTTTTTTGCGTTACTTTGTTTGTTTCTTTTGGTGTCACATCCTTAATAGGAGTAACCACTTGTTTTGGTGGGTTATTTTTCAATTCTTCTTGTACTTGTTTTTTAATTCTTGGACGTAAGAGGATATTTGTGATGGCAGATTGAATACATGTGAAAATACCACCAACTACCCAGTAAAGCGCTACGCCTGCAGGTGAGCTAAAGGACATGAAAACAATCATTAATGGTGAAACAATCAGCATTGATTTCATTGTTTTCTTTTGTTCTTCAGGAATACCAATCATTGAAATATAACCTTGAGCTAAATAGGCTAAACCAGCTAATGCCACTAAAATCATATTTGGTTGCCATAAATTCATTCCTAAGAAGCTTGCCGTGGCAATACCTTTTGTATAACGAGCAGCAAAGAACAGAGAAGAGAAAATAGGCATTTGAATTAATAAAGGCAAACAACCAATTCCGCCAACCATACTCACATTGTTTTCTTTATAAATCTTTTGTAGTTCTGCTTGTGCGGCCATTTGTTCTTCACGCGTACTTGCTTGTTTCATTTTTGCTTGTGCAACATCCACTTGGGGTTTGATTGCTTGCATTTTTTCCGTTTGGATAAAGCTTTTTTTCGATTGATGTAAGCCTAACGGTAAAATAATGATCCGTACAATAATGGTGATAAAAATAATCGCCCAACCATAGTTCCAATTAAAGTTATCGACAAGATAAGTAATTGCATTACTCATCGGTAAAACAAGGAAGTTATAGACAAAACCTTCACCAGTTGGTTGTCCATCTGCTCCTGTTTTCACACAGCCTGATAAAAACATTACTAAAAATAGTAAGCCAGAGCCGTAAAGCCATCGGTTTAATTTACGCATGTAATTCGGTCCTTTTCTAAAAAATTTTTACATGGTTAACTATACTTGAAACAGCGATCTTTTTCAATCAAAATCGAAAAGAAGCTCTTACAAAAATCAATAAAAAGCAGGAACTACTTGCTGTTCAAGGCTTCTTCCCAAAGAAATCAATCGTTAGAAAGTAAGTTTATTGAATCACTTTAAATTGTTCCGTTTCTTCTAACAAAGGGTCTTCTTGAATATCAACATACGTTACACGTCCCGCTGGACTGGGGGAATCTTTGATTTTTTTGATAAATGTTTCCATTATGTCTTCAGGTGCAATTGCTGTGATTGAAACGGACCCGTCGTCTTCGTTCTTCACCGAACCAGTGACACCTAATTGATCTGCCACCATTTTTGTCATGTAGCGGAAGCCAACACCTTGGACACGTCCTTGTACATTCATTCTTAGTTTTTCCATGAGAGACACTTCCTTTGCTTTTTTCTTTATGATAGCGATTTTTCTTGGTTCTAGCAAGTATCCAAGCAAGCTAGAAGCATGCTATAATACAAAGGCGAGGTGACTTATGAAAGAAATTACATCAACGAAAAATAACCAATTAAAAGAATGGAAAAAATTATACAAAAAGAAGTACCGAGAAGAACTGAACCAATATATAATAGAAGGATTTCATTTAGTTGAAGAAGCTGTGAAGGCCAATGCCGATGTCCAGTGGATTTTGTTTAACCAAAGAGGTCAACAAGAATGGGGAACTTGGTTAGCTGAACAAGAAACAGAAAAATTAATTTTTGTTAGTGATGAGGTTTTAAATAGCTTGTCGGAGCTGCCAACTTCACAAGGAATTTTGGCAATTGTCACCTTGGAAACGCAACAAGAGCAGTCGCTTTCTTTTAAAGGTGGTTGGTTACTTTTAGATAATATCCAAGACCCTGGTAATGTTGGTACGATGATTCGCACAGCTGATGCAGCGGGTTTAGCAGGCGTGATTTTAGGTAAGGGCACAGCAGATATTTACAATACAAAAGTGTTGCGCTCAATGCAGGGAAGCCACTATCATTTACCAGTTCTCCAACGAGAGTTGACTGAAGTGGTTCAGGCATTCAAGAAGCAAGGTCTACCAGTTTTCGGTACAGAACTAAATGAAGCTGCGATTGCTTATTATGAACAAGAGGCAGTGGAAAATTATGCGTTGATTTTAGGCAATGAAGGTAGCGGGGTTTCGCCAGAATTGTTAGCAGAAACCACGAAAAATCTTTATATTCCAATGAAAGGTCAAGCAGAATCATTGAATGTCGCTATCGCAGCGGGCGTGTTAATGTTTTACTTTGAAAATAATCAATAACAGAAACGAGTGTCAAAAAATGCTGACTATCAAAAAGACAACCCAGTTAACAGAAAAAGAATTAGAAACCATTATGGCTATTTGGCTGCAAACGAATCTAGAAGCTCATCCATTTGTCGCACCAACTTATTGGCAAGAAAATAAGGCATTTGTCCGCGCTGCGTTACCAAAAGCAACACTGATCTTAGCAGAAGAAGAGGATCAGATAATTGGGTTTTTAGGCTTAATGGATAACTATATCGCAGGAATTTTTATAAAAAAAGCGTTTCAAGGGAAGGGCATCGGTCAGAAATTACTGCAAGTAGCAAAAGAAGAACAGGACCTCTTATCTTTGGCTGTTTACAGGAAAAATCAAGCAGCTTATGCCTTTTATCAAAAACAAGGCTTTGTCCAACAAAAGCGAACCATCGGTGAAACGGGAAACGAAGAATGTCATCTTGTTTGGCAAGCGCAGTAGGAGCGACATTTCTAGTTTTAAGGCTTGCTATTTTTCTTAAAATATCTTATACTGTTAAAGGTGTGATTTTCACACACGAAATCCACATTCTTTTCCATCTGCGAAGTGGTGCTACTACGGTAGTTCTTCAAGGAGTTGACGAAAAGAAGAGGAAAATAAAAACCAAACTGGAGGAAACACAACATGGCAGTAATTTCTATGAAACAATTACTAGAAGCCGGCGTACACTTTGGTCACCAAACTCGTCGCTGGAACCCAAAAATGAAGAAATATATCTTCACAGAAAGAAACGGTATCTACATCATTGACTTACAAAAAACAGTGAAATTAGTAGATGCAGCTTACGATTACATGAAAAACGTTGCAGAAGAAGGCGGCGTTGCTTTATTCGTAGGAACTAAAAAACAAGCACAAGAAGCAATCAAAGATGAAGCAATCCGCGCTGGTCAATACTATGTAAACCATCGTTGGTTAGGTGGTACGTTAACTAACTGGGATACAATCCAAAAACGTATTGCTCGCTTGAAAAAAATCAATGCAATGGAAGAAGACGGCACTTTCGAAGTTTTACCTAAGAAAGAAGTTGCTGGCTTAAACAAAGAACGTGAACGTTTAGAAAAATTCTTAGGTGGTATCGCTGATATGCCAAGAATTCCAGATGTAATGTACATCGTTGACCCACGTAAAGAACGCATTGCTGTTCAAGAAGCACACAAATTAAACATTCCAATCGTTGCAATGGTTGATACAAACTGTGATCCTGATGAGATCGATGTTGTAATCCCTTCAAATGATGATGCAATCCGCGCTGTGAAATTAATCACTGCTAAAATGGCTGACGCTTTCATCGAAGGTAACCAAGGGGAAGACCAAGCAACTGAAGAGTTATTCGTTGAAGAAACACCAGAAGCAACTTCAATCGAAGAAATCGTTGATGTTGTTGAAGGAAATAACGAATCAGCTGAATAATAATGATTACGGAGCTGTCTCAAAGGCTAGGCGACAAAAAGCCTGATTCTCCTTTGAGATAGCTTTTTTAAAAAGAATTGATAATATCCGAGGAGGACACAAATAATGGCAGACGTTACAGCTAAAATGGTAAAAGAATTACGCGATATGACTGGCGTTGGAATGATGGACGCTAAAAAAGCATTAGTAAAAGTAGAAGGCGACATGGAAAAAGCCGTAGACTTTTTACGTGAAAATGGTATGGCTAAAGCAGCGAAGAAAAATGACCGCATTGCGGCTGAAGGCTTAGCAAACGTAGCAACTGTGGGTAACGTTGCAGCAATCGTTGAAGTAAACTCAGAAACTGACTTCGTTTCTAAAAACGAAATGTTCCAAGATTTAGTTAAAGACATTGCGACTAAAGTTGCTGAAAACAAACCAGCTACGATGGAAGAAGCAATGGCTATTAAAACTGAAAAAGGCACAATCGAATCTGATTTAATCGAAGCAACAACTGTTATCGGTGAAAAAATCAGCTTCCGTCGTTTTGAAGTTGTCGAAAAAGCTGACAATGCTGCATTTGGCGCTTACTTACACATGGGTGGCCGTATTGCTGTATTAACAGTTATCGATGGCACAACTGACGAAGAAGTAGCGAAAGATGTTGCTATGCACATCGCGGCAATCAACCCTCGCTATGTCAACGAATCTCAAATTCCTCAAGAAGAATTAGAACACGAAAAAGCTGTGTTAACTGAACAAGCATTAAACGAAGGTAAACCAGCAAATATCGTTGAAAAAATGGTTGTTGGTCGTCTACAAAAATTCAAAGCAGAAATCGCTTTGGTTGACCAACCATTTGTTAAAGATCCAGATATGACTGTCGAAAAATTTGTTGCTTCTAAAGGCGGCGAAGTGAAATCATTCGTACGTTTTGAAGTTGGCGAAGGTATCGAAAAACGTGAAGATAACTTTGCGGATGAAGTAATGAGCCAAATGAAAAACTAAGAGCATCAAACGCTCGGTTGAAAAGCCGTGAATCATAAGTATCTAAACAGACAGCGATCCCCAAAGGAAGCTGCATAAATTGATTACTGCTTGATTCAAGGCAGTCTTTCAGCCATTTGGGAACGCATAACTTTGATATGCGCTCCCTTTTTTTAGGCAAAACCAGTGGATCGCACTGCTTGGTCTAAAAAATCATTTTGGTGAAAAGTCATCTAAATGAGGAATTGAATGATTTTTAGAGAATCTTGGAGGGAATTATGATGGTTAAACCTAAGTATCAACGTGTCGTATTAAAGTTAAGTGGAGAAGCGCTAGCCGGAGAAGACGGTTTTGGCATTAAACCACCAGTCATTAAAGAAATCGTCCAAGAAATTAAAGAGGTCCATGAATTAGGTATCGAAATGGCCATCGTGGTTGGCGGCGGAAACATCTGGCGTGGACAAATTGGTGCTCAAATGGGCATGGAACGTGCCCAAGCTGATTATATGGGCATGTTAGCTACTGTGATGAATGCCTTAGCATTGCAAGATACATTAGAAAATCTTGGTGTGCCTACACGTGTTCAAACATCAATTGAAATGCGTCAAATTGCAGAACCATACATTCGTCGTCGTGCAGAACGTCATTTAGAAAAAGGCCGCGTTGTTATTTTTGCCGGAGGAACAGGAAATCCTTACTTCTCGACAGATACAACGGCTGCGTTACGAGCTGCAGAAGTAGATGCGGACGTCATCTTAATGGCGAAGAACAATGTTGATGGTGTTTATTCTGCGGATCCACGTGTGGATGAAACAGCGACAAAATTTGAAGAACTAACACATTTAGATGTTATTTCTAAAGGGCTGCAAGTAATGGATTCAACAGCAAGCTCATTAAGTATGGATAACGATATTCCTTTAGTTGTCTTTAACCTAAATGAAGCAGGAAATATCCGTCGTGCCATCCTTGGTGAAAATATCGGAACAACTGTAAGGGGGAAATAAAGAATGTCTAAAGAAGTTTTAGCAACAGCCAAAGAAAAAATGACAAAAGCGGAAGAAAGCTTACGCCGTGAATTAGGTCAAATTCGTGCTGGTCGTGCGAACGCAAGCCTATTAGACCGTATTCAAGTAGAATATTATGGTGCACCAACACCAGTTAACCAATTAGCAAGTATCAATATCCCAGAAGCACGGGTATTAATGATTACACCGTTTGACAAAAATTCTATCGCTGACATTGAAAAAGCTATTCAAATGAGTGATATCGGCATTAGCCCAACCAATGATGGAAATGTCATCCGTTTAGTGATTCCACAATTAACGGAAGAACGTCGGAAAGAATTAGCCAAAGACGTGAAAAAAGAAGCGGAAAACTCAAAAGTTGCTGTCCGTAACGTTCGTCGTGATGCAATGGATGAGTTGAAAAAAGCTCAAAAAAATGGCGACATCACTGAAGATGAATTACGTTCATTTGAAAAAGATGTTCAAAAATTAACAGATGATAGCATCAAAAATATCGATGCGATTACTGCTGAAAAAGAACAAGAACTTTTAGAAGTATAAAACCAATCACTAATAAAAATTATTGAATCCAGAGAAGCAAATGCTCTGGATTTTTTTGTATAGATGATGAAGGCGTATCTCAACGCTCTCTTTGCGAAAGTCATTCTAAAGTAATTATCCAAGAAAACGCTTTCTTGAATAAATTTTTTTATTCTACCAGAATTTTTTTCTTTGTGTAGGGAGGATCACTTAAAAATATAGAGAAACTTTGAAATATCAGCCTTTTAAAATTTTCCTTCACAAATTGAATCCTAAAATTTGATGATAAGAGTTGTTATTTTTAGCAATTGTAATTTGCGATTCATTCTCAATTAGGCTAAAATGAGTGAGAACGGAAAAACGATTAAAACAAGTTGGAGGGAATTGTACATGTCTGTGTTAGAAATCAAAAATTTACACGTATCAATTGAAGATAAAAAGATTCTAAAAGGAGTCGATTTAACAATTAATACTGGAGAAATCCATGCAATTATGGGACCTAATGGAACTGGTAAATCTACTTTATCAGCAGCAATTATGGGAAATCCTAACTACGAAGTCACAGAAGGAGAAATTCTGTTTGACGGCGTCAACGTTTTAGATTTAGAAGTAGACGAACGCGCTCGCTTAGGCTTATTCTTAGCAATGCAATACCCAAGTGAAATTCCAGGGATTACCAACGCTGAATTCATGCGTGCAGCAATCAATGCAAAACGTGACGAAGACAACAAAATGTCAGTCATGCAGTTCTTAAAAAAATTAGATAGCAAAATGGAATTATTAAATATGCCTGAAGAAATGGCTGAGCGTTACTTAAACGAAGGGTTTTCTGGCGGCGAGAAAAAACGAAATGAAATTTTACAATTATTGATGTTAGAGCCAACGTTTGCCATTTTAGATGAAATTGATTCAGGCTTAGATATCGATGCGTTAAAAGTAGTTTCTAAAGGGGTTAATGAAATGCGCGGCGAGAACTTTGGTGCGTTAATTATTACCCATTATCAACGCTTATTGAACTATATCACGCCAGATGTTGTTCATATCATGATGGAAGGCCGCGTTGTGAAAACCGGTGGGGCTGATTTGGCAAAACGTTTAGAAACAGAAGGCTATGCTGGTATCAGCCAAGAATTAGGTATTGATTACAAAGAAGAAGCGTAAGGAGGACAAGATAAATGAAAAAAGTAAATCTAATGGATTATCTTGACGAAGTCACCGCTTTTTCACTAGAACATGAAGAACCAGCTTGGATGACTGAATTGCGAACAACGGCTTTAAGAAACGCTGACGAAAGTGAGTTACCACATATTGATCGTGTGAAATTTCATCGTTGGCCTTTATTAAATGTTCACATGGAAAGTTATGTGCCTTCTGAAGGAAATGTCGCAAGTTTTGATCAAATGAAAGACAATCCTTTAATTGTTCAACAAGGATCTTTTCATGCTTTTGAGCAATTGCCAGCCTCATTAGCGGAACAAGGGGTAATTTTTACAGACATTTTTACTGCTTTACAAGAGCACCCAGAATTAGTTAAAGAATACTATATGACTAAAGCCGTATTACCAGAAGAGGATAAGCTGACAGCAGCTCATGTAGCTTTCATGAATAGTGGCGTTTTCTTATACGTTCCTAAAAACGTAGTGATTGAAGAGCCCATTGAATCTTTGTTTATTCAGGATTCAGATAGCAACCAACCTTTCTTTAAACATGTTTTAATCGTTGCAGATAATCATAGTGAATTCAGTTATTTAGAACGTTTTCAATCAACTGGTCATCACGCAGAGAAAGCTTCTGGAAATATCGTTGTGGAAGTGATTGCGAAAGATGGCGCAAAAGTTAAATACTCAGCCGTAGATCAATTAGGGCAAACTGTAACGACTTATATGAATCGTCGTGGCTATATTATGCGGGATGCCTCTGTTGATTGGGCTCTAGGCGTCATGAATGATGGCGATGTTGTTGCTGATTTTGATTCTGATTTAGTTGGCGAAGGCGCTCATTCAGAAGTTAAAGTTGTTGCAATTAGTGCAGGTAAACAAACACAAGGCATCGACACACGAGTGACAAATAAAGCGCCATATTCAATTGGTCATATTTTACAACATGGAGTTATTCGTGAACGTGGTACTTTAACGTTTAACGGAATTGGCCACATTTTAAAAGGAGCAAAAGGAGCCGACGCACAGCAAGAAAGTCGTGTTTTAATGCTGTCTGATAAAGCTCGTGGTGATGCCAATCCAATTCTTTTAATTGATGAAAATGAAGTGACTGCCGGACATGCAGCCAGCGTTGGTCGAGTAGATCCAGAAGAAATGTATTATTTAATGAGCCGCGGCTTGCGTAAAGAAGAAGCGGAACGTTTGGTGATTCGTGGCTTCCTAGGTTCTGTCATTACAGCAATTCCAGTCAAAGAAGTACAAAATGAATTTGTAGAAGTAATCGAAGGGAAGTTAAACGCATGATGGATGCAGCAACCATTCGTCAATCGTTTCCTATTTTATTTCAAGAAGTTAATGATGAACCGCTAGTTTATTTAGACAATGCTGCGACAACCCAAAAACCAACGGCGGTGTTAGATGTTTTACGACATTATTATGAAACCGATAATGCCAATGTTCATCGTGGGGTGCACACGTTAGCCGAACGAGCAACGAAAGACTATGAGGCCTCCCGCGAAAAGGTTCGCCAATTTATCCATGCCAAAGAAACAGCGGAAGTTTTATTTACACGAGGAACAACAACCAGTTTGAATTGGATTGCCAAAAGTTATGGTGACTTGGCAGTTACAGATGGGGATGAAATCGTCATATCTTACATGGAACATCATTCAAACATTATTCCCTGGCAACAATTAGCCCAACGTACAGGAGCCATTTTGAAGTATATAGACATCACTGAAGACGGCTTTTTAGACATGGCAAGTGCACGTCAACAAATTACAGAAAAAACGAAAATTGTTTCGATTGCTCATGTTTCAAATGTGTTAGGGGTCATTAATCCAATCGAAGAATTAACACAATTAGCTCATCAAAATGGCGCTGTGATGGTGGTAGACGGCGCGCAAGCAGTTCCTCATATGCCTGTGGACGTTCAAGCCATCGATGCTGATTTTTATGCATTTAGTGGTCACAAAATGTGTGGACCAACTGGAATTGGTGTCCTTTATGGCAAACGTCATTTATTGGAACAAATGGAACCTGTGGAATTTGGTGGCGAAATGATTGACTTTGTTCATCTTCAAGAAAGTACTTGGAAAGAGCTTCCATGGAAATTTGAAGCTGGCACACCTAATATTGCTGGGGCAATTGCCTTAGGTGCCGCCATTGATTATTTAACAGAAATTTGTTTAGAGGCCATTCATCAACATGAAGCAGCCCTTGTTCACTATGTTTTGCCGAAGTTGCAAGCTATCGAGGGCTTGACGATTTATGGTCCACAGAATCCAAAAGACCACACAGGTGTGATTGCTTTTAATATTGACGGTTTACATCCACATGATGTGGCTACGGCGTTAGATATGGAAGGGGTCGCTGTCAGAGCGGGGCACCATTGCGCGCAACCGCTATTAAACTATTTGAGCGTGCCAGCAACCGCACGGGCAAGTTTTTATTTATACAATACCAAAGAAGACGCAGATCGCTTAGTTGAAGCGATTAAAGCGACAAAGGAGTTTTTCCAGCATGGCACTTTCTAAATTAGATAACTTATATCGCCAAGTCATTTTGGACCATTCTAGCCACCCACATCACCACGGAACGCTAGATGCGTCTAGCCAAACAATTGAACTGAATAATCCTACTTGTGGAGATGTGATTGAACTGGATGTGGCCATTGAAGACGGTGTGATTAAAGATATCGCCTTTCAAGGAAGTGGCTGTTCCATCAGTACCGCAAGTGCTAGTATGATGACTGATGCAGTCTTAGGAAAAACAATCGCCGAAGCAACGGCCTTAGCAGAGGATTTCTCTCAACTTGTTCAAGGAAATGAAGTGGCCGAAGATGAAAAATTAGGCGATGCAGCAATGTTAAGCGGCGTAGCTAAATTTCCAGCTCGGATTAAATGTGCAACCTTGGCTTGGAAAGCCTTAGAGCAGGCTGTTGCTAATAACGGCCAAGGCGAAGCCGGTCATTTACATTGTGAAAAATAAAGAAAGGGTGACGACGAATTGAGTACAGTACCTGAATTAGAAGAATATAAATTTGGCTTTCACGACGATGTGGAACCAGTCTTTAGTACCGGAGACGGCCTAACAGAAGACGTCGTTCGCGAAATTTCTCGCGTGAAAGGCGAACCAGAATGGATGCTTGACTTCCGTTTAAAATCGTTAGAACAATTCAATAAAATGCCCATGCAAGAATGGGGTCCAGACCTGTCAGATATTGACTTTAGTAAAATTAAATATTACCAAAAACCGAGTGACAAACCCGCACGCGATTGGGATGATGTACCTGATAAAATCAAAGAAACCTTTGAAAAAATTGGGATTCCCGAAGCTGAGCGTGCTTATCTAGCTGGGGCTTCTGCTCAATATGAATCAGAAGTTGTTTACCACAATATGAAAGAAGAATTTGAAAAATTAGGCATCATTTTTACAGATACTGACTCTGCGTTAAAAGAATATCCTGACTTATTCAAAGAGTATTTTTCAAAACTTGTGCCACCAACAGATAATAAACTGGCCGCTTTAAACTCAGCTGTTTGGTCAGGTGGAACCTTTATTTATGTACCAAAAGGCGTTCGAGTTGATGTACCATTACAAACATATTTCCGAATCAACGCTGAAAATACCGGCCAATTTGAACGGACCTTGATTATTGTCGATGAAGGAGCCAGCGTTCACTATGTTGAAGGCTGTACGGCACCCACGTATTCAAGTAACAGCTTGCATGCGGCCATCGTAGAAATTTTCACAAGAAAAGATGCTTATTGTCGTTATACCACTATTCAAAACTGGTCAGATAACGTCTACAACTTAGTAACCAAACGTGCTAAAGCTTACGAAGGTGCCACTGTCGAATGGATTGATGGGAACCTAGGAGCTAAAACAACCATGAAATACCCAAGCGTTTACTTAGATGGCAAAGGTGCCCGTGGCACGATGTTATCGATTGCCTTTGCTGGCGCTAACCAAATCCAAGATACTGGGGCCAAAATGATTCACAATGCGCCGAATACCTCTAGCTCAATTGTTTCAAAATCAATTGCTAAAGACGGCGGCGAAGTTAACTACCGTGGCCAAGTGACTTTTGGAAAAGACAGCGCAGGCTCGATTTCCCACATCGAATGCGACACGATTATCATGGACGAAAAATCAAAATCAGATACGATTCCGTTTAACGAAATCCATAACAGCCAAGTCTCCTTAGAACACGAAGCCAAAGTTTCAAAAATTTCTGAAGAACAATTATATTATCTAATGAGTCGCGGCTTATCTGAAGCCGAAGCGACAGAAATGATTGTTATGGGCTTTGTTGAACCATTTACGAAAGAATTACCGATGGAATATGCGGTTGAGTTGAATCGGTTGATTAGTTATGAGATGGAAGGCAGTGTTGGGTAAACCTGTTATAGGAGCTAGAACCCTTGATATATAAGGGTTCTAGCTTTTTTGTTTTGCCTGTATACTAGAAATGACCAGATTTTGACCAGCTCTTTTACTGATGAGCCATCATATCAGCAAAGTCTTGACCTGTTTTCTTAGGTGCATTATTTGTAATATGTGCATAGATGTCTAATGTCACTTTACTATTTTCATGCCCTAATCGTTGTTGAACTACCTTGACAGATTCTCCTGCTTCTAATAATAAACTAGCATGTGTATGTCTAAACCCATGAGGTGTAATACGAGGCAAGTTATATTTTTTCAAAATATATCTTAACCAATCATTAACAGTGTTTGGAATGTATAGAGTGTTTTTAACTGTTGTAAAAACATGTTGCTCTTTAGAGCTAGTATTGTATCCAAGTTTTAAATACTCTTCTTTTTGCTGTAATTTCCAGTTGTTGAGGATAGAAAGAGTCTCAGTATCTAAAGAGATAACTCGTCTAGAAGCTCTTGTTTTCGGAGATTGAATTATAACTTTACCAAATTCATCTACAGCAAGAGTTTTATTGACATGTAGTTCTTTATTAAACGTGTCTATGTCTTTCCACTGTAAAGCGAGTACTTCACTCTTTCTCATACCTGTGTATGCCAATAATCTGAAGAAGGCGTATTGTTTCATGTTACCAAAATCTTTAAAAGCATCCAGTAAATTATTAAGCTCCTCTTTTGAGTAAAATTTACGATTTTTCTCATACTCTTTTTTTCGTGGAAGAAGTGTTTTTTCCATAGGATTATTGTCAATATATTGCATTGCAACCCCGTAGCGTAAAATTTGTGCAGTCTGTTTTCTCATATAATCGTAACTTTCATATTTACTGTGCCATTCATCTACCACTTTTTGACAATATGGGACAGAGATATTCGATAGTTTAAGCTTACCAAATGCTGGAAGTACTTGATTATTTGCGTATCTTACTGAGATTGCGATTGTTGAAGCTTTAACACTGGTACGCTGATGAGTTATCCATTCATTATACAGGTCTTCAAATGTCATATCAGGTGCTTTCTTTTTAACACCGTATAATATTTGATGTCTGTACTCGTCATAATCTTTTTGAGCTTCTTGTTTGCTACTAAAACCTCTTCTCGTAGTATTTATTTTTTCACCAGTTCGTGGATCGGTGGCAATGTGTCCTTTATACATCCACGCCACTTGACCGTTTTTCTTTTTGTACTTTGATATTTTTGCCATGAAATCATCTCCTCTTAGTTTACAAGGAGTACTTACCACTAGATGGTATCACCTCCCTTCATTTTTTTCTTAGTGTATTTTTTCCCAATTGATGAAATCGTTTGTTCTAGCTTGTTTATATTATCAGTAATTTCTCTCACAGCTTCTTCGGGATAAGACATGTCTTTCAATTGAATAGGTAGCCATTCATCTACCATTCTTTCTAGTAGTTCTTCTATACTGCTAGTGAGGAAAAGAATGTTATTGTCAAATTCTTCTACAATAGCATTGATGAATAATTCTTCTATTTTTAAGATATTGAAAAGACTAATTTTTTCATTTTTAACTTTATTACAAGTCTTGTTAGCAATAAATTCTTGCATCTCTGGTTCTAATTTGGAATATCTATCCAGCCATGTATCTAAATTAGAGTGTACTGGTGGGAACTGTTGACGAAGATGCTGGAACAGGTTTTTATCTGGAAATGTTATACCATCTAGTACAATGCTATCTCTATAAAGAATAATTCCCAAAATATATTCTTCTACATTGCCACAAACTAACTCCTCTATACTCATATTTCCCAAATCAGCAATTCGGGATAATCGCTCTGGTATTGGTAAATAGGTTCCCTTCTCCCATTCGTAGATAGTTTTTTTGTCAATTAATTGACCGTTGTTAATCATAAGACCAAATGCTGGTTGTGTTAATTTTTTACTCTTTCTTATAGCTTTTATTTTTGTTCCGAGTATCTTTTTTCGTTCTAAATAATTTATTGGTGGACGTTTTATCATATTGACCACACCTCCTAAAATTAGTATACCTCAAAAAAGGGGTGTTGTAAATAAATTTTACAAAACTATTGACACCCCTTTTTTATCGAGGTATTATGTGTATGTCGATGAACTGGTAATCATTTTTTGTTTGATTAATCGGTTAATAACAAAATACTTTTATTTTGAGCAAAAAGTACGAAGATAATTCTTAGAAAATTTGTTCAAGCAATCACGAAAGGAGGGGGAAATATGTCTCTACAAATCATTGATAGCATTGTTTCTATACAAGTTGAACAACAAGTGAAAGAGATAATTACAGTGCTAAAGCCTATGCTAGAAGACATTATTTCTGGAGTCACTCTAGAGTATATGGACTATCAGCAGGCAAGTGAATATCTAGGTGTATCAGTAGGAACGATTAGAAAATATGTTTCTCAATACGGGTTACCTGTTATAAAAATTGATACGGTCATTAGATTTAAAAAATCTGATATTGATAGTTTCATGGAACGGTATAAAGGTTGAGTAAACAAATAAGACTAAAACATATAGTAATAAAGAGTTTGTTTTTATTATCTGTATGTTTTAGTCTTTAACAGAATTTTATAAGGAGGAAACACAAATGGAAACATCAATGATTAATATTCCAATTTATGTAGATAAAGAAAAATTATTAGAGAAGCCAGTTACAAAAAAAGAAAAAACTGATGTAAGAGATAGGTGTTTAGATAACTATAGAGAAGTTACAAGAGATGAGTTTGTAGAGATACTAAATTCATCACAATCATTTATTCCAAGCAAGACAAAGAATAAAGGCAATGACAAGGAGAGTTTTGTGGAAACCAGAGTAATTATTCTGGATGTCGATAACACTGTTAAAGATGAGAAGGGGAAGGTAGTAGATTTGAGTAAAGATGATAGTAGATACTTAAGCATAGAAAAGGTTTTATCTATCAATTTAGTTCATAATTCTGCGTTTGCGATACAAAAAAGTATTCGGTACTCTGAAAATCTAGAAAAATACAAGATTGTCTTTCTATTAAAAGAAGCAATTACTGACTATGGTAAAATGGTTGCTGTTTACGAATACTTGAAAAAGAACATCCCCGGGTGTGATGACAATGTAAATGCTTCGAATAGAATGTTTTTTGGAGGATATAAGTCAGATGCAGTGATAATAATTAATGAAGACAACATGTTAGATATTACTGAGCTTCCGATTGATTTTACCATGACATGTTCTAAAAATTGTCAAAGTGATTCAGGGAGAGAGTATGAACTAGTCAATGAAACCTATTTTGTTAAGTTGATAAAAAATGACGACAAAGAAGAAATGAAACAGTGGTTTAAAGACTGCCTGTTTGATTCCTCCGACATGTCTTTTAATGAGATTTATGAAAGATTGTTAACCATTGATATGAATAAATTACTTAAGTCAAGTAAAAACTTAAGATGTCTGTTTCACAACGATCATAATCCCTCTGCTAGTATTTTTACCAGTAAAACTGGGCATTCCATTTTTTATTGTCATTCCAGTAATTGTGATATCAGTGAAAATTTTATTGGAGTTGTGATGCTAATTTTAAAGAAAGACAGTCGGGTAGAAACATTTAATTGGCTATTAGAGAACCTAGACTTGTATCCTACACATTTTCGAAAATTGAAAGAGGAATCAAAAGTACTTTTTGACACTCTTGAATCAATGAAAGACAAACTTTTCAGGACAATAAGGAATTATCTAGAGGAAATGCGACGTGTCTATGATGTCTTGCTTTCTGATGTTAATTTTTTTGATGATAGTAAGGAAAGTGTGACTTGTATTTTGTCGGGGGAACAATTAGCTAAAAAAATGAGTTCTTACTATGGTAAAACTTATGACATAGATAAATGTAATAAGTTACTATCACTTATGACTTTTATAGGATTGATAAAAAAATTAGATGATGAAGATGTTCCTTTGAAGATGCTCGAATACCTAAATAGGTTAAAGGAAGAGAAAGCGTTAGGAAACTTTAATCATAAGAGAAGCAATGTCTATCGATTAGACGTTTTTAATACAACTTCTGTGATTCAAAAATTGAATGAAGATATCCTTCCACTTCTGGAAAAATTTCATTTTACATATCAATATTTTTCTTATGAATGGGTTAAGATATGTTTTAACGAAAAAGAGGCTAAAAGAGTATTTCCTCAAAATTCCCGATCAGAACTTAGCAAGGAAAAACAATTGATTTTAGATGAAGCACATGAAGTTTTACAGGGCTTATCGTGGCAAGGGACATATCTAATGACAGAGAAAGAACTTATTAACACTGTTTGTGAACGCCTACGAAATGTCAGGGATAACAGCGTGAAAAATGCTTTAATAGAAAACAGAGGCTACTTTGTTAAACAAGGATTCACTCTTGAACGAGCTTCTAAGGATATTAAGAAACTATACAATGTGAAAGCAAGCAGTAGTTTTTTAGTATATCTAGCGAAAGGGGCAGGGATAGATGAAGTAATAAAAGAATTGATATTATCAGGAGTTGAATTAGTTCCTATTTATCAATTTACAAGTGTAACAAGAGATGATGGACGGAGAGTAAGGAATAGAAGAGACCCAATTATATTAAACTAGACAGGTTATCCATAGCTCTTAATCTTATTTCATCTCAATACACCCACCGTTAAAGTTCGGTGGGTTATTTATTTTTCAATCTTTCAATAGCTGATTGCGTTCATTTTCTTGCCTTTTTAATAGCTTCATATAGTCAATTGTTCGAATTGCATCTTCAGTACTAAGAGAGCGATAGAGAGCCAAAAACTCTTCCTCATAATCTATGTCAACATTGTCTAGAAAATGGCTTACAGGGGTTCCTAGGGCTCTAGAAAGAGCTGTTAAGCTATCGAGGTTAGGTTCTGTTACAGAATTTTCCCATCTTGCTACTGCCTGTTGTGTAGAGAAGATTTTTTTAGCTAATTCTTTTTGTGTCCACCCGAGTGCTTTTCGCTTTTCTCTAATGACCTTTGCATATTGCTTCTGTTTCATTAATACACCCCCCTTCTCAGTAGAGTACAACAAGTTGTTGTATTTGTAATGACATTTGAAGTATTTATATATTTTATGAGTTGAAATACATCATATTGTTGTATATAATAAAACAGGAGGGGAGAATCATGAAAAAAGTAAGTAATCTCAGCCGATACAGAAAAGAAAAAGGACTTTCCCAAACTGAGTTAGCCAAAAAAATGAATGTTACACAGCAATGTGTAAGTTCGTGGCAAACAGGGAGAACGATTCCTAAACCCTATCAAATGAAAATGCTTTCTGAGATATTAAGTGTACCAATAAATGAGCTGTTTTCTGATGTATTTAATAAAGTAAACAGTTAGCTAATAAGCAATTGAATGATTTTAGGAGGAGAAGACATGTATTGTAGAAAATGTGGTAAAGAAATAACAAATGAAAGTAAGTATTGCCAGTTTTGCGGAGCATTACAAGAAACAGATGAGACAACCGGAACAGACACAGTAAAGAAAAGTACTGAGCAGACAATTAATGAAATGAAGGAACAAATCGTACATGGACAAGAGACAGGGAAGCTGTATTTGATTATTGGTTGGATTTCTATGGTAGTATCATTAGCATTTATTCCTGTGGTATTTGGTGCTGTTGCTGTTATTATGGGTTACTTATATCGAGAGAAAGATGAACAAATGGGTACGATTTTGATGATAGCAGGGGTAGCTGGAGCCATCTTTGGTGTACTATTGGGGATGTCAATGAGTTACTGATGAGAGAAAATCATTTTGGAGATAGGAGATAAAAAGTTGAATAAAGTAAATATGAATAAGAAGTTTGTCATTATAGGTATCGTTGTATTGGCTATTATAGGTATAATTTTTTCAAGAATGACGGGTTCATCTGGACTAGAGAAGTCATCTGTACCATTGGTAACTCAGATTTTACAAGAACAGTATAACTTAAATCGGACATGTGATGATGTGACGATCACTCATGATAATGGTGATAACACGTACCGGGCTAAAGCTACGTTAGACAATGGAAGTGCTATCAATATAAATGTCGAGTACTATCCAAAAAAAGACCGTGTATATGTAGAGATACCATATACTGAGGTGTTAATGTTAAATTGATTTAAATGTATTATGCATACCGTTCAAACAGGAACTCCTAAAGGTGTAAGCTTACTAAGGAGTTTTTTTGATTCCCTGTAAATAATAGTCTGATGATTGCTGGGAAAATCTTTACATTAGTCACTGTTATAACAGCAGTGTATAGGAGGAAAAATGAAAAAGAAAAAATTATTATGGATTTGTTTGGCAATTTTATTGATAATTGGAGGAATTGAGATATTTACCACATATAGATTAAAAACGAATCAGCCTAAACAATATGTATCAGACATGTTAAATATTATTGAAGAAATAGACTCAGAAATGAAAGCTTTCTCAAAAACTTCTATGGATTTGGGAGAAAGATATGATTTTAAGGGGTTTATGGAAGATAAAATGGACGAGGTATCAAGTAGGGAAATTCCAGAAGGCACACCTAAAGCTGTTAGGGACACCAAAGATACTCTTCTTGAAGCGATTGATAACGTGAACACAGCTTTACTAACTAATGATGTAAAATTATTAGAACAAGGCCAGCTTTGTTTTAGTATAGCTCAAGCCATATATACAGAGTTTTTAGATGGAAATATAAAAGAGAAGTCACTTAATGAAAAACTTAATTCATTTGTAGAAACATACACAGCTATACCACCTACTTGGAAACTTGTAAATGAAGATAAAGGAATCACGATAAATACTGATACAGAGATTTCTACAGATGCTCAATCTTTATCAGATTTATTAGCTAATCTAACAGGTATCAGTAATGCAGTGACAGAGCAAGTTGGTAAAGATATTCCACTTCGGTTACTTGAAAATGGGAAAAAAGATTATTCTGTGGTATTTAAGAACGGACAGGTAACTGATTACAACGAAGTATTTAAAAAAGTTATTGAATAATGATTCTTCCATCTTTTTCATTTATTTACCCTACCCCGTTGTTATATGACCGTACTTATACATCTCCAGTAGCTTAGGATAAGCTACTGGGGGTATTTTTTTTCGGATTTGGAGCCCGACTATATTTATTTGTATCTGAAATGAAACGGAGATAGTTTCATTAAACGTTGATATATAAGTGTTTTAGACTGTTTCAGGTAGTGATTTTAGTGAAAAAATTTTTAAGAAATTTGTATATTTTATACTACTAGACAGTACTGTTTTTTTATGAAAAAATCATATGTAATTGTTTCATATGTATCTGAAATGGTTCTAAAGATAACTATGTAGAAATATAAAAAATAAGTTAACGATCAGTCTAAGTTATATCAAACAACGTTAGACTCCTTTCGCGTAGTTTATTAGCAAGAATAAGTTTCTTTCTTTTTTTTTGCTTTTTCTAAAAGGGAGTATGCTAAAATAAGAGGGTATATAGCAACTTTAAATAAGAGATAGGAGTGTATCTTTTTGGGTGCAGAATTAAATCAAAAATTATTTAGTGCGGCAGATAATCTCCGTAGCAAAATGGATGCGTCAGAATATAAAAATTATTTATTGGGACTGATTTTCTATAAATATTTATCCGACCGTTTGTTGGAACAAGTGGTTCTTTTAGCAGATGAATCCTTAGAGGAATATGATACGGTAAGCAAACAAACGATGTTGTATCGCGAATTACTTTCAGATGAAGAATCAAAAGAAGATCTGATTGCAACAATCGTTGATATTTTGGGGTATGCGATTTCGCCAGAGTATCTTTTCAACGTCTTAGCGGATCAAGCAAAACAAGCAACGTTCCAATTGAATGATCTAAACAAAGCCTTTGTGCAATTGGCATCTACCTACAATCAATTTAATGGGTTATTTGATGATGTGGATCTCCAATCAAAAAAACTAGGAACAGATGAGCAACAACGAAATGTGACGATTACCGAAGTCATTAAGAAATTGAATGACGTGGAAGTTTTAGGTCACGATGGGGACGTGATCGGGGATGCTTATGAATTTCTGATCAGTCAATTTGCTTCAGAAGCAGGGAAGAAAGCCGGAGAATTTTACACGCCTCATATGGTTTCTGATATGATGGCACAAATCGTGACGTTGGATCAAAAAGAACGACGATTCTTTAGTGTTTTTGATCCAACCATGGGTTCAGGTTCATTGATGTTAAATGTGCGTAACTACTTAACTCACCCAGATAACGTTAAATATCATGGGCAAGAATTAAATACAACGACATACAATCTAGCAAAAATGAACTTGATTTTACATGGGGTAGATGCCGAAGAAATGAATCTCCGCAATGGGGATACGTTGAATAAGGATTGGCCAACAGATGAACCTTACACATTTGATGCAGTAGTAATGAACCCACCTTATTCGGCTAATTGGTCAGCAGATACGACCTTCTTAGACGATTCTCGGTTTAATCGTTATGGAAAATTAGCGCCAAAATCCAAAGCAGATTTTGCGTTTCTTCTTCATGGTTTCTATCATTTGAAGGAAACAGGGACTATGGCCATCGTCTTGCCACACGGAGTTTTATTCCGTGGCGCTGCAGAAGGAGTCATTCGTCAAAAATTATTAGAAGATGGCAGTATTTACGCCGTGATTGGTATGCCTGCGAACTTGTTCTTTGGTACGTCGATTCCAACGACGGTGATTGTATTGAAAAAGAACCGCCAAAATCGAGATGTATTATTCATTGACGCTAGTCGAGAATTTGTCAAAGGAAAAAATCAGAATAAATTATCGGAAGAAAACATTCAAAAAATCCTCGAAAACTACGCTGAAAGAAAAGATGTCGAGAAATACGCTCATTTGGCAACCTTTGATGAAATCAAAGAAAATGACTATAACTTAAATATCCCACGCTATGTAGATACGTTTGAAGAAGAAGAACCAATTGATATGGTTCATGTCGGAAATGACATCAAGAAGATACGACAAGAACAGCAAGTGCTAGAAAAAGAACTTTTAGAAGCTATCTCTTCCCTGCAAACAACACCTGAAAATGAAGCGTGGTTACAAGGTGCGCTGGAGGTGTTTAAGCATGAGTAATGATACACGACCAGAAATCCGTTTCCCAGGATTTACAGAGGATTGGGAAGAGCGGAAGTTGGGGGAATTGACTGAATCATTCGACGGGAAACGTGTTCCTATCGATTCAGATCTTCTTATTTCAGGTAAATACCCTTATTATGGTGCTACGGGAATTATCGATTATGTCGATGATTATATATTCAATGGTGGTTCTGTTGCAAAGTTTTAAATAAAGAATAAAATCCCTTACGGTATCTATGATTTAAGCTGGGATTCCCAATAATACCTTGATTTCAGTACAGACCGAAAACCCGAAGAGAGTGCCTTCTTTTCGGGTTTTCTTATATAATCCTCGAATGGCTTCCATGCCTTTAATCGTGGTAGAGGCAGTGCGTAAACTTCGATAGAATTTATTGCGTCTCTTTACTGGACGATGGTCTTGTTCAATCAAATTATTCAGGTATTTAATGGTACGATGTTCTGTCCCTTGATAAAAGCCGTATTCTTTTAGTTTCTTAAAGGCACTTGTAATAGAGGGGGGCTTTATCTGTGACTACAACCTTCGGTTCATCAAACTGCTTCACTAACCGCTTAAGAAAAGCATAGGCTGCTTGTGTGTCCCGTTTTTTACTTAACCAAATATCCAAGGTTAAACCATCTGCATCGATGGCTCGATACAAATAATGTCATTTTCCTTTAATTTTGATGTACGTTTCATCCATTTTCCATGAATAAAAGGATTTTTTATTTTTCTTTTTCCAAATTTGATAGAGTAGTTTGCCATATTCTTGCACCCAACGATAAATCGTCGTATGAGAAACGTTAATGCCACGATCATATAAGATTTCTTGAACTTCACGATAGCTAAGGTTATAACGAAGATAGTAGCCCACGGCTACAATAATCACATCCTGCTGAAATTGCTTTCCTTTAAAATGACTCATCGTCATTCCTCCTGCTATCTTTTTCTATTATTCTACCTTATCTGATAGTAGATTTAAAACTTTGCAACAGAACCTTTGCGCTAATTTTCTGGTGTAACAAATAATTGTCACGCCATGGTACACTTGATATAACGCCGATTATGCTATCTGTGTCACACCGGTGTGACAAACTAAAAAAGTGAGTGTGACAAATATCGTGATGAAAGCGTCGTCAAAAAGCGCTTGCGTGAATATATAATGATTTTGTCAGGAGGATAGTCAAATGAACAAACGAATTCGTGAAATACTCAAAATGATTATTAAAAACCCTGAAATGAAACTTTCCGCTTTGACAAGTGAACTCGATTTGACACGTCGTCAAATCAACTATGCCATCAACCAATTCAATGAAGACTTGGAGATGAAAAATATCCCAACGATCCAGCGTAGTCACTCCGGTGATATTACAGTACCGATTGAAGTGATCCAAATGATGTCCCAGTTGGATCAGGAAACGGTGGACGAACAAGCAACGTTGGCATTGACGGAGGGAGAACGTGGGGCGCTGATAGTGATGACTTTGATTACCAATATCGAATATGTTAGTCTGGATCATTTGTTGGATATAGTAGAAGTCAGCAAAACTACCATCATGGATGATATCAAACGAACCGACGCCCTACTAAGAAACTACAGTTTGACAATTCAATACGACCGGATTAACGGGTATCAATTGGCTGGATCGGAACACCGAATCTTGCAACTGTTATCTGATTTGGTGAAGCAGTGCCCGATTTTCCGTCGGGAAACCATCCGAGGCAAGTTGGTTCATGGCGTGACGGAAGAAGAAATTGTCCATCTGGTTCACAATATGGAACAAATGTTACACCTTAGTTATTCCGATGAGTCGGTGGATTACCTGCAAACGGCGGCCCGTTTTTTAGTCAGCCGGGGCATCAAAGTATCCACTAAACCGGATTTCTTTCCCGGTGAGGTCAGTAATACACCGGAATACCGGATGTTGACGATTTTAGTCGGCGAGACGGCTTGGAACTTATCCAAGAGTTACCTGGAATGGTTCACACTCTTATTTTTGACTTCCAATATTTTTGAAAGTAAGACCACCCAGAACTACGATTCAGATCAAGATTTACGTAAATTGATCAGTCAAATGGTGGAAAATTTTCAAAACCAAACCTTGATTATGATCGATGATCGCGAAGACTTTGAACGTCGGATATTAAGTCATTTACGACCGGCCTGTTTCCGGATCCGCTTTAACTTGAGTTTGGGGGTCTATTCTGTCGATAGCCTGATCAAAGACAGCAACCATGCAATCTTGATCGACTTGATGAAAGAATTGATTATTCCCATCGAGAATTGGCTGAACAAAGCCTTTCCGAACGACGAATTGGATTTGTTGTCTTATTATTTCGGCTACCAGTTAAGCAGTCATAACAAGCTGAACAAACAGCGGCCACGAGCAGTGGTGGTTTGTACCAACGGCGTTATGGTTTCCAAGTTAGTACGGGCCAATATGGAAAAACTTTTTCCCGAAATTCATTTTTTGGCTTCCTTATCGGTGCGAGACTTTTACAAGTTTGAAGTCGATTACGACTTGGTTTTTACTACAACACCTTTAAACAGCGCCATGATGCAGTTCATTATTGATCCCATCATGACTTATCAGGAACAAATCAGTTTGCGCTACCGAGTCTTAAGTGACTTGGGCATCACTAAGGTGGATCGCGCGCTGGATGAATTGTTGAAAATCGTCAAAAAATATGCGACGGTCAACGATCAAGCGTCTCTGCGGGAAGAGTTGCAATACTTCTTGGTGAAACAAGATGAAAGTACTCCATTGGATAATTTCCAAGTCTTACCTTCTTTGACTCACTACCTGCGTCCAAATTATGTGCAAGTAATCGATCAGGAGATGACTTGGGAAGAGGCAGTCAGTCTGGCATGTCAACCATTATTGGATCATCAGATCATCGATTCACGCTTTATTAATGATTGCGTGAATCAAATCAAACAACCCGGTTACGCCGGTTATCTGGGGATGCGAACCTGCATCCCGCATACCACTGTTGATAAAGGGGTCATTAATGACGGTGTCAGCATTATGGTTTGTCAAAAACCGGTGATTTTTCCGAATGGGGAGGCCATCAGTTTGATTTTGCCATTATCCTTCTTTGATTTAACCAAGCATTTACGAGCTATCAATCAGATCGCCGATATCGCCAAAGATGATTCTTTGATTGATCAGTTGGTGGCTTCAGCAGATGAAAAAACCATCTATCAATTATTAAGACAAAGTTCTTAAGGAGGAAAAAATGAAATTAGCTGATTATCCAAGATTTACCGTAATTATGCGGGGCTACACGTTTGATCAAGCAGATGCGATTTTACAAGCAATGCAGGAATTTGATCATCAATTTGCAGTGGAAATGACCATGAATACTGAAGGAGCCATCGATCATATCCGTGAGTTGAATAAACGCTACGGGGATACGACCTACATCGGAGCCGGCACCGTTAGAACCTTAGAACAGGCAAAAGCTTGTTACGAAGCTGGTGCCAAATTCTTATTAGGCCCGCACATGTTTACTGAGGAAATGTTGGCCTACGCCAATGAAAAAGGTGTATTGGCAGTACCGGCTGCGATGACACCGTCAGAGGTCAATCAAATGTTTGCCCAAGGGGCGGACATCGTCAAAGTTTTTCCAGCAGCAGTAGTTACACCGAGATTTTTCAAAGATATCCAAGCGCCTCTTGGCAAATTGCCCTTGATGGGTGTCGGTGGCATCAGTAAAGAAAACGCCAAAGAATTTTTTGAAAACGGCGCCAGTTATTTAGGCCTGGGTTCCGGGATGTTCAATAAGCAGGATATCGAAGAATTGAATGTTAAGAATCTTGCCCAATCAATGAAAGAATTGCTGGCAGCGATTTAATATTATGGGCGATATACAGGTGAAATATGAACAAGGAGTGGAAAGTATGGAACTTTATCTGAATGAGGAACTTGTCTTCCGAAACGTCGAAGCTTCAACAGATAGTGAAGTTTTGGCCTATCTGGCAGGTGAACTTTATCAAAAAGGGTATGTCAAAGAGGAGTACATCCAAGCAATCCAAGATCGGGAAAAAGAATACCCAACGGGATTGCCATCAACGCCCCCGGGAATTGCTATTCCCCACGCAAATTATGAAATGGTCAATAAAACGACTTTGGCGATTGCCACGCTAAAAGAGCCGGTACTTTTCCATAATATGGAAGACAATAAAGCTCAATTACCAATTCAGATCGTGATTATGATGGCAATTGGTGAGCCCCATGGGCAAGTGGAAATGTTGCAAAAAATAGTCGGCATCATCCAAGATGAACCATTGCGTCAGGAAATGATTGACGCCCGCAATGATACAGAATTATTGGCTTTATTAAAGAAAGCCGTTTTTTAAAAAATAAAAAATCACGAGTGGAAAGCTCGCAATCGGAGGAAATTATCATGAAAAGAATTTTAGTCGCATGTGGAAACGGTATTGCAACATCAACAGTGGTAGCAACAAAGGTTAAAGAATACTTGCAAGAACACGGAGTTGAAGTGGCAACTACCCAAACCAAACTAATGGAAGTGCCCGGCAAAGTCGAAGGGTATGATTTGTTGGTGACAACCGGTCAATTCGATGGTCAAACCGGCAATGTGCCAGTGGTAAAAGGCATGCCTATCCTGACAGGAATCGGTGCTGACAAAACGATGGAAGAAATCTTGAACTTATTGAAATAATAGCGGATTAAAGGAGCTGAAAAAATGAAAATCATTATGAATGTCTTTAACTTCTTTATCGATGCTGGACCGACAGTTATGTTGCCAGTCATCATTACCATCATCGGGTTGATCTTTGGTTTAAAGATTACCCGTGCATTTAAATCAGGTTTGACGTTGGGTATTGGTTTTGCCGGAATCAAATTGATTTTGGACTTTATGACCACTAACGTCGGCCCGGCTGCGAAGGCTATGGTTGAACGGACCGGTGTTAAGCTGGATGCGTTGGATGTCGGTTGGGGTTCAATCGCCGCAGTTACGTGGGCATCACCCATCATTCCAATCCTGATTTTCGCCATCTTACTGGTTAATATCGTTTTATTGGTTTTGAAACGTACCCATACGTTGGACGTGGATATTTGGAATTACCATCACATGGCCATCGTTGGGGTGATGGTCTACTTTGTTACCAAAAATGTGTTTTTAGGTGTTGGTGCCTCTGTTGTGATGGCAATCGTTACCTTTAAAATCTCCGACTGGTCACAACCGATGGTGGAAAGCTTCTTTGGAATTCCGGGCGTTTCCTTGCCAACTGTGTCCGCCTTGTCTTCCTTAGTGATTGCTTGGCCGTTGAACTGGTTACTGGATCGTATTCCATTATTCCGCAAATCGAAATTCACGATCAAGGATGCACAAAAATATCTTGGGTTCTTCGGTGACTCAATGATCATGGGGCTGGTTATTGGGATGGTGATTGGTGCTTTGGCCGGTTACGATATCAAGGCCGTCTTGCAATTAGGTGTCAGCATGTCCGCCGTTTTGGTTTTGATTCCTAAAATGACCTCATTGTTCATGGAAGGTCTGATGCCAATTTCTGATGCAGCTCAAAAATGGTCCCAAGAAAAATTCAAAGGAACACGTTTATTTATCGGATTGGATGCAGCGGTTGTCGTTGGGAATCCAGATGTTATTACAACAGCATTGATCATTATTCCTTTAACAATCGCCATGGCCTTAGTCTTGCCAGGAAACCGCGTTTTACCATTTGCCGATTTGGCCGTTGTGCCTTTCCGGGTAGCGATGGTGGTTGCCTTGACTCGCGGGAATTTGTTGAAAAACATCGTGATCGGTTTAGTCATTACTGCTTCATTGCTATGGTGTGGTTCTGCAACATCCCCAATGTTGACAGCAATTGCTAAATCAGTGGGTATCGACTTGGGTACTTCATCAATGTTGATCTCATCATTTGCGGCAACTTCCATGATCCAAAGTTATTTGGTATTCATCGCCTTTGCCTACAAACCAATCATCGGGATTCCGGTCTTATTGTTGGTATTGGCAGGTGTATGGTACTACTTTGACGGTGTGAAAAAAGTGAACCGAGAAATGAATGAACCAGTAGAAGCACAATAATTGGAGGGTTTAAATTGAAAATTTCAGATATTACAGTATACAAAGTAAAACCAAGATGGATCTTCGTGAAGATTTCCACCGATGAAGGCATTGACGGCTGGGGGGAAATGATCTCCGGAACCAAGACTGAAACAGTTGTTGCGGGTGCTTATGAGATCGGTAATCGTTTGATTGGGCGTAATCCATTTGAAATTGAACGCTTATTCCAAGAAATGCATCGCTCCTTCTTCCGTGGTGGCCCCATCAATGGGACGATTGTTTCCGGATTGGAAATGGCGCTGTGGGATATCAAAGGAAAAGCCTTTAACGTCCCTGTCTATGAATTATTAGGCGGAGCCGCCCGGGATAACATTAAAGTTTATTCGTGGATTGGTGGCGACCGGCCAAGTGAAGTCGCTGAACAAGCGCAAGACCGTTTTGATCGTGGCTTTACTGCCGTTAAAATGAATGCTACCGAAGAATTGCACTATATCGACTCTTACAAAAAAGTGGATGAAGTTGTCGAACGGGTGGCATCCATTCGGGAACGTTTTGGTGACGCGATGGATATCGGTGTGGATTTCCACGGTCGGGTGCATAAACCAATGGCTAAAGTTCTAGCGAAGGCCCTGGAGCCATTCCACCCAATGTTTTTGGAAGAAGTTGTCTTGCCGGAAAATGAAGAGCATTACAAAGAAGTTGCCGATGCAGTTGCTGTCCCTTTAGCAACCGGCGAACGTTTGTACACTCGCTGGCAGTTTAAAAATATCTTCAAACAAGGCGCCATCGATATTATCCAACCAGACGTAGCCCTTTGCGGCGGAATTTTAGAAACCCGCAAAATTGCGGCTATGGCTGAAGCTCATGATATGGCCGTGGCACCACATGCACCATACGGACCAGTTGCATTAGCAGCTACCTTGCAAGTGGACTCATGTACACCAAATGTCTTTATCCAAGAACAAAGCTTGGGTATCCACTACAATAAAGGCTTTGATTTGTTGGATTTTGTCAAAAACAAAGAAGTTTTCCAATACAAAGACGGCTATGTTGACCTACCTTCTAAACCAGGCCTTGGTTTGGAAATGGATGAAGACCGCATTAAGGAAATTTCTCAAGAAGGTTTGGTTTGGACCAACCCACAATGGAAAAACTACGACGGCACCATCGCCGAGTGGTAAAAATAAGTAAAGGATGATAGAAAATGGCAGAAGCACTAGTGATTGCAGGCTTTTTAGGATTGTTGGTCGTCTTACAAGTAAAAGATCAAAAGAAAATTATCGTGGCGGCTCAAACCAGCTGGATTCGTATGGGTTTGAGTATCGCATTGACGGTAGCGATACTTGTAATCTTTTGGCCAAGTAATCTGGCGGATCAAATCAAACTGGGGGCTTTTGCCGCTATTATCCTGATCAATGGTTTCTTAAAAGAAGGCTTGTCACAAGAAGGAGTCGTTAAACTAGGTGTCTTGAACGGCGAGTTTGCCCGCTACCCCCAAATTCAAATTGAAGAATTAGCTGGTGGCAACTCTTTTGTTTCCTTCTACAAGAGTAAGAATAATTCTTTCTCCCTGGTCTTTGGCAAATCGCAAGCTGAGATGGTGGCGGCTTTACAACAATTGGCCACTGATTCAGAGCTGGTTCTGGGTGAAATGGCGGATGAGAAACGTCCGCTTGCAAAGGGGAGTGCCCGATGATTTACGTAGCACGTCATGGTCAGACCCAATATAATGTGGACGGCAAAATTTGCGGTCATGCGGATATTGAGCTGACGGAAGTCGGTTATGCTCAAGCAGAGGAATTGGCTCAATTGGTCAGCGACTTGGAGCAGCCAATCACTAAAATCTATGTCTCACCATTGAGGCGGGCCCAGGAAACGGCCCGAATCATTAATGAAAAAGTGTCGGTACCCATTGAGGTGGAACCGCGCCTAATTGAGATGGATTTTGGACAGTATGATGGCTTACCAATTGAAACACCGGAATTCCAAAAGGTTCGTGTGGAATTCTCGCTACCATTACCAGACGGCGAATCCATCATGGATGTTGCCGGTCGGGTGTATCCTTTGCTGGCAGAGTTGGAACAAAGTGACGAAGATGTTTTGTTGGTGTGTCACAATGCCTTGATTCGGGTGATTGACAATTATTTTCATGGGAAGACGATGATTGACTTCTTGAAATTCAATGTGGACAATACTCAGCTGTTGAGGTACGAAAGGAAACGATATTAATTAATGATATTTATATTAAAAAGGCAATCCATCTGAGGTGGATCGCCTTTTTTTATGAGGCTCAATTACTATTCATTTGGTTGGCTCCTAAGTTTCGGGTTCAACCAAATAAAATCAGTGATTCCATCATCGATTCTCTTTTGATAATCTTCTGTCGGTAAAGTATTTGTTATTACTGAGTGAGAATCAGCGAAATCAGCAATTTTGTAAAAGTGAGGCGAGTCAAATTTGTGTTCATCAACTAGTAAAATAGAATGTTTTGACCGTCTCATTATTTGTTGTTTGATTTTAGCTTGTCCCAAGCTAGCTTCATAAACCCCGTCTAGGTCGATTCCACGACAAGAAAAGAAAGAAAAATCATAGACAAATTGTTCTGTTAGAGAGTTTGGTGTTAGTATCAAATCTTAGACAACTGGAGCTGTTGAAGAAGATCTTTCAAGTTGAATTGATTTCGTAAGGCATCAATCAATAGAGTCTTTTCTTGATTTGATAGACGAAGTAGATTGATGCCTTTTCCTTTTTTTAGTAGTTCAGCTGCTCCTTCGAGTAATGCTTTCTCAAGCTGCAATTGGTGTACTTGTTCTTGTAACTCTTCTACTTCCTTTAAAAGTAATTCTTTTTGTTTTCCTTGATTTTTTGAAGTCATGGGCAGAGGGAAATCCTTTCCAAGATAAGTGGCCTTCCATTGATATAGAGCAACCCTACTGATTCCTTCAGCTTCAGCTAAGCCTTTTCTGTTGGTTTGAGGTTTATAGAACTTTTTCAACACGTCTTCTTTTTGATCTTTGGTTAACTTTACCGCACTTTTTCGAAGTTTTCTAGCACCTGGTGCGAGTTCTTCACACCATTGTCGTAAGGAGCCTTTATTTGGGTAACCAAGCATTCGAATGGTTCGTGCATAACATTGACCATATTCAAAATAATGATTCACAGCGACTCTTTTTTGTTCTTCAGAATACTTTGACTTCTTCCGGAGTTCCTGATGGAGCTCTCCAGATACCAAATATTCTTTATACCATTGACGTAGTGCTCCAACGGACGGATAACCTAATTTCCGAATGGTAGCGGCGTAGGAGCAATCATATTTTAAAAATAACTGAATTGCTTTTACACGTTCTTCGTGGGAAAACATACGGATATTCCTCCTAAGTTCATTTTTAGTCCAGGATTATGTCCGCACCCCCGACCACATCACACAAATAAGCAATGCAATTAATTTAGACAAGATTCCTGTAATGGGGTATACACCATGAGCGCCAATTGATCTGGTCTCTTTAGCAACCGGGGAAATGACAAAACGCTACGGGTTCGTATATACAGATATGGATAATGAAGGTAAGGGAACGAAGAAGAGAATCAAGAAAGCATCATTTGACTGGTATAAAAAGGTTATTGCAACTAATGGGGAAGATTTATCGTATTAATTCTTAAACATTTAGTAGAAACGGATTGCTCTTATTTTGTCAAACAGATAAGGGCAATCTGTTTCTCTTTGTATAGAGGATTTGAAGAGACAGACATTAAAAGAATTTCTTATTTGATAAAAAAATTGCTTACTGTATGAAATTGGTTTTATGATCCTATATTTTCAATATGTTTAGAAAACTTCAGGAACCATCTTGAAACGAGATGTGATATCCAAATGTAGAATAAAATGATAAATTACAGATACAGGGAAGCGCTCCCTAGAAAGGAGAAAAATCATGCATGAAATAAGCAAGCGTCAACATAAATTATTGAGATTGCTTTTGGAGCAAAAAGATTTTTTACCGGTAAATCATTTCTCCAAGATTTTATCTATCTCCGATCGTACATTGTATAAAGACATTGATGAACTGAATAAGGCATTAAAAAAAAGGAAAATTGAAATCTTGAAACGGCAAGGTAAAGGTATTTTTCTAAGTAAGTCTGATTTGTCAAATGATGAAATATTAAAAATTTTTGGTGAAGCTTCAACTCAAATAGACTTCAATCAGCTTCCACTCGAGCGGCAAATCAAAATGGCGGAATATTTATTATTGAGAAACAAAAAGGTGTCTTACCAACTATTATCTGATGAGTTTCTCGTCAGCAGAACCTCGATCTCAAATGACTTAGATCAAATACAGACTGTTATTGAAGGAAGTTCGGTCACGATTCGTTCTGATAATAATGGAACAAAGGTAAACGGAAATGAGTCTGAGATACAAAAGGCAATTAAACAATATGCTTACTTTATCATTGATAAATCAGACTTAACCAATAGCTATAGAGTTCAATTTCCCAGCTTATTATTCAGTTTTTTACCTAAGGACATCATCAAAAAAGTTTCTGGACTTCTGCAAACAAATGATCACTTTAATATCGATAAATTGTCTGATGATCATTTTCAATCATTAGTATTGTCAATCAGTATATTTGTTCTTCGTTTGCAGGAAGGTTTTCATATTGAATATCAAGATAATTTTTTATTTGAAAATGTGGAGTCGCTTAAAACTTTCTTTTTAGCAAATGAATTAGTAGAGAATCTTGAACTGGATAACAGTATCAAGCTAGATTCAAACGATTTTGAATACTTCAATCGACAATTAGTGGCTCATGGCTTCGAACCACGTTTGAGAGATTTAGCAATTCAGAAGGAATACGATGCTGTGGTAAGAAAGATGATTCAGAAGATGAGTGATTCAATTCAGGTTGACTTAACCAGAGATGAAAAACTCTACATGAACATTCTTTATCACTTGGTGTCCATGATATATCGTTCTAAATTGAACGTTCCTGTCAGTAATCCGCTTTTGGAGGAAATAAAGCGAGAGTATTCTGTGTTATACAGTACAACTTGGCTAATATTGGCCGGGATTGAAAAGGAATTAGATATTCGCTTAACCGATGATGAGGTCGCGTTCATGATGATCCATTTTCAAGGGGCCATCGATCGGTTGTCGGCAAATCGCAAGATATTAATTGTTTGTCCTACTGGAATCGGAACATCAGAGCTGATTGCCAATCGTTTAAAAAGGGTATTCTCTCCACAGGATATAGTTGAAGTTGTCTCATTACGAACACTCTATAAAAGAGATTTGAATAAAATTGATTTGGTGATCTCTTCAGTACAATTAGAAAAAATTGATGTTCCTGTAATGTATGTTTCCCCGCTAATGAGTAAACAAGATCTAAAAAAAGTTTCCGCGACTTATCTAGATTTATTTTATGAGGAAGAAGTAAACGATCAACCGTTTGAGCACTTAGGAAAAATAATCGATTCAGATTTGATTTTTTTGAACGAAACAGTTGCTACTAAAGAACAATGCATCAAAAGGATCACTCAAAAGCTTTTGCAAAATGATTTCGTTACGGATTCGTTCGAACAGGCAATTTGGGATAGAGAGAAGCTAGGGGTGACAGATCTTCCAATTGGGGCGGCGATTCCACATCCTTCACCATCAACAGTTAAGGAAAGCAAATTAGTAATTATGACATTAGTAAAACCAATACGTTGGAATTTTCGAATGATCAACACTGTTTTAATGATCTGTGTTGCAGAAAAGGATTTAAAGCATATTAAAGGAATATTATCAGAAATCTATCGGATCGTTGAGACGAAGAAAAATATCGATCGTTTTATCTTTAGCAAAGATGAAGAAGAAATAGTGAAAGTATTAGGAGGTCAAACAATTGATTGATGAAGGTTTAATCGTTTTGGATTCGGCGTTAACAAATAAGAAATCCATCATTCATTATTTATCAGAAAAGGCAAAAGAGTTCGGCTATTTAAAAAATAGCGCAAATTATATTAAAGCTGTAAACAAAAGAGAAGAAGAATTTTCTACAGCGATCGGCTATGACGTAAGTATCCCTCATGGGAAATCAAAAGAAGTAATCAATCCTTTTATCTGTTTTCTTAGAACGAACCAACCAATTCAATGGGATACAAATGGTAATACAGTTGAATTGGTGTTTATGCTAGGAATACCAGAAGAGAATAAAACGACTTTTCATTTGAAAGTACTCGCTGAAATCAGCAAAAAGCTTTTAGATGAAGGTTTTAGAAATGATTTATTAACTGGGAGCAAAGAGTCAATTTTAGATTCACTATATCAAGTAGAAAAGAAAATAGGAGGAATTTAATATGAAAATCGTTGGAGTATCGGCATGTCCTACAGGAGTAGCCCACACATACATGGCTCAAGAAGCATTGGAAAAAGAAGGAAAAAAGAGAGGACATGAAATCAAAATTGAAACTCAAGGCAGCATCGGGATCGAGAATGAGGTTACTGAGGAAGAAGCTGAAGAAGCAGATGTAGTCATTTTGGCGGTATCTGTCTTTATTGAGAATGAAGAACGTTTTGAAGATAAATTAGTTTTAAATGCTGATGTCAATGATGCTATTTCGTATCCTGCGAAAGTATTGGATGCTGCTGAGAAGTTAGTAAATGGGTAAAAATAAAGGAGGATAAAATGAATATCAAAGCTACTTTAAAGGAAGTTCAAAAATCATTTTTAAGTGGGGTTTCTTTCATGATGCCTGCAGTAGTTGCTGGTGGTATCATGTTGGCCATCTCACTTGCTACTGGAGAAAAAAGCGATACAGGAGTTGTTGTTACTAACGAATTAATGCAGAACATTAACCTTTTAGGTAAAGCAGCTTTTGCAATGATGATTCCTATTTTGGGCGGCTATATCGCATATTCAATTGCGGGTAAGCCTGGTTTGGCGCCAGGGATGATTCTAGGGTTCCTTGCTAATAATCCTGTTACTGTAAATGATGTGGAAGTAAAGTCAGGATTTTTAGGGGCGATGCTTCTAGGTGTTGCTGCAGGATATTTGGTCAAATGGATGAAAAAATGGAAAGTTAGCAAAACGATTAAAACCATTTTACCGATTCTGATCATACCAACCATTTCGGTTTTTATTCTAGGTTTGATTTACATCTATGTTGTTGCCACACCATTGGCATTTTTGATGAACGGATTAACTAGTATCATGAGCAGTCTAAACGGTAGCAGTGCCATTTTATTGGCAGTATTTATTGGATTGTTCGGAGAAGTCGACATGGGAGGACCAATCACCAAATCAGTTTCGATGTTTACACTTGCACTTATGAATGAAGGTATTTATGAACCGAACGGTATGTTTAGAATCGCCGTGGCTATTCCACCTATTGGGATCTTTTTAGCGACATTATTCTTTAAAAAGAAATTTACTGAAGGTGATCGGGATGCGGCGGTTGCTGCTGGAATCATGGGATGTATTGGAATTACTGAAGGAGCCATTCCCTTCGTAGTTAGTGATATGAAACGAATCTTGCCTTCAACAATGATTGGGACAGCGGTAGGATGTGTAATTGGAGCGATTGGGAATGTGAAATGCTATGTTCCTCATGGTGGATTTGTTGTATTACCGGTTGTTGACAATAAACTATGGTTTATTGCTGCAATTATAATTGGATCATTAGTGACAGCGTTGATACTTGGCTTTTTAAAGCCGGCTTTAGAAGAAACACCAGCAAAAAAGAAAAATAAGAGTCAAGTGGCGGATTTAACAAAGGAGAAAGCCTAATGAAACTAGAAATGAACGATTTCATCGAAAAGAATAAAGTAATTGCAATTTGTCGAGGAACTTATGGGGAAAAGCTTATTAACTTGGTGTCCGCGCTAAACGATGGTGGAGTAAAGCTTGTAGAAGTTACTTTTGATCAAGGAGATCCTGAATGTTTGACTAAGACTCCAAAGGCCATCGCCTCGCTGGTTAAGGAGTTTGGAAATGAAGTTAAAATTGGAGCGGGTACTGTTCTGTCCATTGAACAAGTTGAAGCCGCTCACCAAGCAGGAGCAGAATATATTATCTCGCCTAATACGAATTCAAGTGTTATCAAACGAACAAAAGAATTAGATATGGTCTCGATGCCTGGGGCGCTAACACCAAGCGAGATAATCTCAGCGAATGAAGCGGGTGCAGATTTTGTCAAGGTGTTCCCTGTTAGAGCTTTGGGGATAGGATATATCAAGGACATTCTTGGGCCAATCAATCATATTAAACTAGTCGCAACAGCAGGAGTCACACCTGATAACTTGCAAGACTATCTTGATCTAGGTTTCAGCGGTGCTGGGATTAGCGGCTATTTAACGGATAAACGTTTGATTGATACAGGTGATTTTGCGACGATTACCAAACATGCCTTGGAAATGATGAGCATTGTAAGAGAAAATAATGTCTCAAACTAGCCCTATTGACAAAGGGGATAGTGTCTTTAAAAAATGAACGCTGAAAGAAAATCGCGGAAAGAGGTTAATAATGAAATTTTTCTTAGATACGGCAAATGTAGATGAAATCAAACGAATCAATGAGTTGGGTTTAGTTGATGGAGTAACGACGAATCCAACAATTATTGCTAAAGAAGGACGAGATTTTGAAGAGGTCATCAAAGAAATTTGTTCTCTCGTCGATGGGCCTGTAAGTGCGGAAGTAACAGGATCGCAAGCTGAAGAAATGATCGCCGAAGCAGAAGTGCTTGCAAAGTGGGCACGTAATGTTGTCGTCAAGATCCCGATGACAGAACAAGGATTGAAAGCAGTAAACACTCTATCTAAAAAAGGAATCAAAACCAATGTAACGTTAGTCTTTACCGTAGCTCAAGGTTTGATGGCCGCAAAAGCTGGCGCTACTTATATCAGCCCATTTTTAGGTCGTTTAGATGATATTGGAACTGACAGTATGGCTTTAATTAAAAACTTGAGAAAAGTACTAGATAACTATGGATACAAAGCAGAAATTATTTCCGCGAGTGTTCGAGGACTTGAACATGTGGAGAAAGTGGCTGAACTAGGTGCAGATATCGCGACAATTCCTGGTAATCTATTCCCGAAATTATGGAGTCATCCGTTAACTGATAAGGGTATCGAGCAGTTTGAAAAAGACTGGGTGGCATTCTCCAATAGGTAATTACAGATTTCTGTGAGTTATATAGTCATTTTTAAGGTAAGAATAAATAGAAGTAACAATGGAGATGATCAAAATGGAACAAAGAAAACCCATCGTAATTATGAATTGGTCTATGAGGCAAAACTTGATTTCTGAAGCAGAAGAGTATGCTGTTGATGTTCTCAACCATCAATCTGAAAACCATAAAGTTGAGGTTGTACTTTTGCCATCAATGGGTACCATCCATCAAGTTTCAAAAGTTCTTACAGGCAGTCAATTTGCTTTCGGTGCTCAAAATATGGCCGAGATCGATCAAGGTGAACTCAGTGGTGAATTTTCGATTCAATCCTTAGTGGATATGCATGGGAAATTTGTCGAACTTGGTCATTGGGAACGTAGAAAATTATACAATGAGACAGATGAGACGATTAATAAAAAAGTGAAGCTTGCTTTAGCATATGACATTTCCCCGATTGTTTGTATTGGCGAGATTGAAGAAAAAGATGCGAATAACGTCATTGATGAAATCAAGAATCCGAATTATGTACAAGAACTAAAAGAAGAATTATTTTTACGAATTTTCAATGCTTTATATCAAATTGATCGCGATAAATTGAAGAAAATCGTGATAGCGTATACACCTGCTTGGGCCGTTGGGAAAACCAAAGCTGCCAGTGCGCCTCATATCAGTCGAGCGGTTGCCATTATTAGGAATTCATTAACTGAACTATTTGGGAAGGACGCGGATAATATTCGAGTAGTTTATGGTGGAACTGTTAGTCCAGAGAATACCAAGACTATGCTGGATTTAGCAGATTTAGACGGTGTCTTGTTGGGACGTTTTGGAAGTGACCCAGAAAGATTGCAGCAAACGATTGAAGTGGTAGAGCAGATTAGATGTTAAATATTTTGAGTTTTAAACTAATTTATGAAAATCATAGAACTGTTCAAAATTTCAAAATGTAACACGAGGGATTGAGTTATATTATTGAAAATAACTCAATTTATAAACGTATAGTATTATTTTGAAGCTCAATCATCTGTATCTGATGATTGAGCTATTTTTGCGTGCGCCCTGCATGGGTGAAAACTTGGTGGTGAAAGTCCACTGTGGAGGTTTCGTACTACCAACCACTAGCCAAAGACAAGGTATCCATCGTAAGGTGTGAACGGGAGGAAGTCGGAGGCAAAATCCTGACCCAAGGAACACGAACTATCTGAGGCATATGCTTATCGGATGAGATTGCGCAACAAATCAAAGTCCAATAGTACGACGGAATAAGCAATGTAAAGATAGTGGGTACATGGGATGAAAGTGTTATGTCTTACCGTGGGAGGTCCTAGGGACATGGTGAAAATGTAATCATGGTGGAAACGTTTGTCCTAGGAAGTCAGCCGAGGTCATAGTAGTGATGATGGTAACTGTAATGGTTATCTAGCGAAGGACCGAACATAAGGAGGTGAACTGGAGATGAAAGATACTCAAGATAAAATAGGATACTGTCAACTATCATTAGGCTTACTCTATGAAGATAGTACGGAATACGACAATAACGGAGAAGTGTATCCTGTATCAAAACAAGAGATATCACATATGAAGAACACCAATAGATTTGTAGTACATGAAAAGTTACTTGAAGCAATCGTAGAAGATGCCAATATAGAAAAGGCGATTCAAAGGGTTGTGAGCAATAAGGGGAGTGGCGGTGTAGATAAAATGCAAGTCGCAGAAGTTCGTACGCATTTCGCACAACACTGGTCTTATCTAAAGAAACTTATCATGGAGGGACATTATAGTCCGCAAGCCGTCAAAAGAGTAGAAATACCAAAAGATAACGGAAAGAAAAGAGGGTTAGGAATCCCAACAGTGACGGATAGGGTCATCCAACAAGCAATAGTACAAATACTTACGCCTATCTTTGAACCACTATTCAGTGAAAACAGTTATGGGTTTAGACCTCGAAGAAGTGCTCATCAAGCAGTAAAAAGAGTCGTAGACTATGCCAATGAAGGATATCGATACACAGTAGACTTGGACTTGGAGAAATACTTTGATACAGTCAATCATTCAAGACTTATACAGATACTTTCACAAACTATTAAAGATGGAAGAGTCATATCACTCATACATAAATATCTCAATGCAGGAGTCGTAGTAAAGCATAAATTTGAGGAAACAACTAAAGGTGTACCTCAAGGAGGTCCCCTAAGTCCATTACTATCAAATGTCTATCTTAATGAATTTGATAAAGAAATGGAAAGAAGAGGAAATCGATTTGTAAGATATGCAGATGACTGTGTCATACTGTTCAAAAGTGAAAGAAGTGCTATGAGAGTCAAGGAAACAGTGACGAGATATCTTGAAGAGAATTTATTCGTTAAAGTCAACCAAGAGAAAACAAAAGTCGCTTATATTACTGGTGTAAAATTTCTAGGATTTGGATTCTATATAGAGAAGAGTGGTAACGTACGAATCACTGTTCATAAGAAATCAAAAGAAAAGATGAAAAGAAGAATCAAAGAAACCACAAAAAGAAATAGACCTATCAGTAGTAAGGAACTAGCTCAGGAATTAAAGCTCTATATTACGGGATGGATAAATTACTACAGGATAGCTGATATGAGAGGATATCTTGGTAAAGTTGACTCGTGGCTAAGACGAAGAATACGAATGATATATTGGAAGAGATGGAAGCTAGTAAGAACAAGGTATAGAAATCTGCAAAAGCTAGGTATAGACAGGAATAAGGCATGGGAATGGGCAAATACAAGAAAAAGCTACTGGCATATAGCCAATAGCTTTATACTCTCTAGAACACTGACAAACGAAAGATTAAAAAGATTTGGGTTTGTAAGTGCACTAGATTATTACAATTCTATAAACTTATGAAACGCCGTGTAGGGAACCCTACGCACGGTGTTGTGAAAGGGGCGAAAGATATTAATTCTTAGCCCCTATTCAATATGAAAAAAAGACATCTCAAGGATGTCTAATATAAACGACGGCAAGTATACCATTCATTTTGCCAATAACTATAACTTAAATTAGCGACTTGGACAGGTTGCCCCGTAGATGGTGCATGAACCATTTGGTTGTTTCCAATATAAATACCTACATGGTGAACACCACTAGCTTGTCCATTACTACTAAAGAGAATAATATCGCCTGCTTGTAATTCACTTCTTGATATACCTGTTCCAGCATTGATGAGTGAACCAGTATAATGGATACGTCCTAAGTTGACTCCTGCCTGATAGTGCGACCAATTGACTAATCCAGAACAATCAAATTGTGTCCAATTAGGATTTTGAATACTGCTCCAACTGTGTCCACCACCCCATACA
>OLQH01000038.1_pt1 | contig 141790 bp, 153 predicted proteins | sample 1672671 | NCBI WGS metagenome assembly OLQH01 (sample SAMEA3136712, study PRJEB25190) | human gut metagenome | reverse complement strand
TATCATTTTGGTGCAAGCGTGATTCATGGGCAGCGTAGCAATATTTTGCGCTTACCCTCATTCAATAAATTTTTTAGTTTTTCAAGTCCCTTATTCCGTGTATAACTGATGGCGGAACGAGATAGATGATAAAGTTTTGCAATTTCTTTATCATTCATATCTTGAAAATAATATAAAAGAATAAATTCACGTTGTCTGGCAGAGAGCTTACATAGAGCTGTGCCGATTTTTTCATCAGATACATAAACTGTAAAGTTTAATACTTGGAATATTCATATCGAAGAAATGTTCATCAATAGTTGTCGGTGGATTCATTTCTATTTCATTCATTTCACAGAATAATATTTCATGTCGGGATCGTTTTGAAAGTTGTTTTCTTTTTTGTTTTAGAGTTCCCTTTATCGTTAGCATCATTAAAGCATTGAATTGTAGTCTGATAGCTTCTTTAAAAAAAGATGATTTCATATTTAGTTCCTTTCTCCAAAAGAAGAAAAGCTCATACAAAAAATGTTTGCATGAGCCGTGGAAGTATGTAATGTAATTTAATTTTGAAGGACTTGTTCTTCTTTTGATAGTTGTTTATGAAGATTCAGTGCCATAAATACAGTTATAATAACTGAAAGAATATCAGCAATCGGCTGAGCATATAATATTCCGTTCATTCCCCAAATTATAGGGAGCAGGAATATAACTGGAACAAAACAAATACCTTGTCGGCAGGCTCCTAGAATAAATCCCGCAGTTCCTTTTCCCAGTGCAAGAAACAATGAAGAATATACTGTATAAAATCCAAATAAGAAAAAGGATAATCCATTTGCCATGAGAGATTTTTTACCCACTGAAATCATTGCCTCATTTCCATTTGCAAATTGTGCAATAATTTGTTCAGAAAACAAGAACATCAATAAACCTACAATTATACAAAATATAGTTGACCATAAAATTGAAGTTCTAATAGCTTCACGCAAACGCATAAAATTTTTAGCACCATAACTGAAACCGGCGATAGGTTGAAACCCTTTCAAAAATCCAAAAACTACCAATGTTCCCATAGAAGTTATCCTTGTAACAGCTCCCATTCCAGCAATAACAGAGTCTCCATATCCACTTGACGCTCTGTTAATCAGTGCAATAGAAAGACTGGTAAGAAGCTGAAATGTCAAAGTAGGAACTCCTATTTTTAAAATTTCCATAAATATCTGTTTGGTAGGCTCAAACGCTTTTATACTGAATGTAAATGCACTTTTCTTTCGAAAAGCATAGGATAAATATACAAGAGTAGAAACAAATTGTGAAATAGCCGTTGCAATAGCCGCACCAGCTACTCCCATGTCAAATGTATAAATGAAAAGAGGGTCTAAACCGATGTTAATAATTGCACCTAAAAGTAAAGCGCACATGGTTGTTTTAGCCGCACCCTCACTTGCCACAATGTTATTCATTGTCACATTGAATACGTTGAAAATACAAGAAATTATATATATTCTTGCATAGGTCAGCGCATATGGCATAATGGTATCGGTTGCACCGAGTAATGTTAAAATTGGTTTAAGTAATATTGTTGCAATTATAATCAGAATTGCTCCAATTATCACACTACTATACAAGGCTGTACTAGCAACTTTATTAGCAGTATCTTTATCATCTCGTCCTAATAATCTTGAAAGATAGGAAGCCGCTCCGTTTCCAAACATCAATCCCAGCCCCACTACAACCTGACCTAACGGAAATACAATAGAAATTGCTCCCATAGGGCTTTCTCCCAGTCCTCCTACAAAATAAGCATCTACAAGATTATACAATGCGTTAATGAGCATACCTATCATAATTGGTATTCCTAAAGAAACTAATGCCTTTGGAACAGGAGCACTTCCTAATAATTCTAATTTCGAGTTCTTTTTGTTCATTTTATGTTCTCCTTTCAAATATAAATTATAGTACTATAAATTATAGTATTGATATCAAAGAATACTACTATAATTTATAGTAGTTGTCAAGATAAATTCATGATCTATTTCTTGACATGATATGTAAAATTCACTACTATAAATTACAGTAGTTACTTTTCATATCAACAATGAGGTGAAAACATTATGGCAACGATTGATTTAATTGTATTAGGTATATTAAAAAAAGAACCAATGAGTGCTTATGATATTCAGAAGCTTGTAGAGTATCGAAATATCTCTAAATGGGTAAAAATCAGCACACCGTCCATTTACAAAAAGACGATTCAGCTAGAGCAAAAAGGGCTTATCAAAGGTAGTATTGTAAAAGAGGGTAAAATGCCGGAAAAAGTAATCTATTCTTTAACTGAAGCGGGGGAAAAAGCATTTGAAAAACTCATGTTTGATATTTCCTCAGAGCCCATTCATATCTTTTTGGACTTTAATGCTGTGATCGTCAATTTAGACAGTCTCCCCTTAGAAAAGAAAAAGATGTGTATAGACAGTATCCAAGAGAAAATAAAGGAGCTGAAAAGCTATTTGGAACAGAATATAAGGGAAAAGGAAAATATGCCGGAGATTCCTGCAACAGGTATGGCTGTTTTACAGCAGCAGTTTGTTTTGGTAGAAGCAATCGAAACGTGGATTGATTCTGTGAAGCAATGTTTAAATGGTAATGAGTAACTCATTGCATGTTCTTTTTTACACCATTCTTTTTTAGAAGTTGGAAAGGGCATTTGCTTTCCTCTTGTCTACCATAAACAGAAAATGAAAAGCCCTGTCAAGAGCCTGCTACCGTAGGTGGTGTTTACACTCTTGATCCGGGCTTTTCATTTTTCTGTATCTTCTTGTAAGAGGAGAGAAGCGGTCTATTTTCTGTGGTTTAGTTCCTTCAAATATTCGTTGTAATCGTAGCTGTCAAAATCATCTTTCGGTGACACTTCTGGAATGTTCCGCTTATTATTCTCATCCGCAAGGTCAGCTAATGTTGCATCATCATAAGGCTCAACATGTGGATAGCCTTTCAAGGGTTCGCCGTAACGCTCTTTACTATGCAAAACGTCGTAGCATTTTATCAGTCGTTCTATTTTCTGTCGCTGGACTAATTTCTTTATCTCACTGAGCTCCTCAACAGAAGTCTTAGTGTCATTCATATAGTTCTGAATATATTCAGACAATTTTGCTTTCATGTAGAACTGCCATTCTTCTTGGCTCTGGAAATATTCATGGTCGGGTAAACTGTCCAGAGAAACATTGAAATCTTCTTCCCGCTTCACAACCTCCATAATGAATTGTTCCACATGGGAAGTTTGTTCCCATTCACCTGTCAGAAGCTCATTCGGGGTTACACCCAACACATTCATAATCTTTTCCAGTGTTTCAAAGGTAGGATAGTTTACACCACGTTCAATCTTGGAAAGACTCTGCAAGTTGATACCAATAGCGTCTGCAAGCTCCTGTTGTTTCATTTTTCTATGTTTTCGGATAATCTGTATATTCTCGCCCAAAAGCTGATAATTCATGGCATATCTTCTCCCTCCATTTGATTTATAAGCCTATCATACTTATTTATACACAAAAAGTCAAGAAAAAGTTATTGACAAGTAATTCTGATGGCGTTATTATAGCGCTAGAAACAGTGATTAAGCACCATAAGGTCAATCACACGCTTGAGTAAGCATTGATAAGAGATATTTTCACTTCATAAGCGTTAATACACGGTCTTATGGACTGGAAATCGGAGTTCCCAGATATGCCAGAACGGACGGAGCACGTCACTCTAGACGTGACACGGACGGGCTGGTATATCTGGGAAGGAACGCCGTCAGGCGTACCGTAAAGGGCGAATATGTAACACCGCCCTGCGCATACAAGTCATAGTAGCTGAGAACGTGCATGGATAAAGGGAAAATGGCTGTTCCGACTATGCACAAAACACAACGGAAAGAAAGGAGTAATGCAACATAGCAACACATGAACATCTGACAGTAAAGATTGATTACATCAGCATTGTATTTGACAGTGCAACAGCGGAAGAAGTGATAAGGCACATCTTAGATATGCCGGAAGATATCTTTATCACTTATCCGGCAAAGGTGGCTTTTAAGACTTATCAGACACGCTGGCAGTTAGGGGATATCTATATATCGGGCAACGCAAAGCCTACAGAGGACAATCCACAGGGGCTTGGCTGTTACTTCGTTATGACAGGGAGAGGGTGTGATGATATTTTTAATATCCTCGACAGTCATAACCGTACATTCGGGCATATGTTTCATCAATGCGTTCGCTGGTTCGGTACAGAGTTCCATTTTACAAGGCTGGATATCGCCATTGACGACAGGAATGAAGTACCGTTCTTCACGCCAGCACAGATACGGAAGAAATTTGAAAAAGAGGAATTTGTCTCCACCAGTGATTTCTACCACTTTGATGACAGTAAGTATGATACGGACGATTTGGCAAGGACGGCTTATCTCGGTTCTGGAAAATCCGCTATATCTTACCGCTTCTACGATAAGGACAGAGAGGTGAGTGCAAAGTACAATAAATCCCTTGATGAGATCGGAAGCTGGAAACGTACAGAGATACAGCTTCGTGATGAAAAGGCACACGCCTTTGCCATGCTCTTTGAGGAAAGACCTATGGAGCTGGGAGAGCTTGCATTCGGTCTGCTGGCGGAAAATCTGCGCTTTGTCGTTCCCAACAAGAACGAAAGCAACAAGAGCCGGTGGAAAACGTGCCGTTTCTGGAAACGCTTCTTAGGGAACGTAGAGCCTTTGAAGCTCCATATCCCCAAAACACAGAACTCGCTTCTGGAAACCCAGCAATGGCTGACGGACGGGGGCGTTATCTCGGCGGTCAAAGGCTTCTATTTCCTCGAAGAGCATGACGCTTTAGGTGAGCTGAAATCAGTCGGGGAAATGCTGGACAAGGCAAGGTACAGCCCACCCCTCTCCAGTAAGCTGACGGGGCATTTACAGCGGATAGGCAGGGAAGAACTGATACCGCATATCCAGTATGATACCAAAAGTGGAAAAGGGGGTGCTGTATGAGTAATACGGATATTCCTGTATGGGAAAAATACACCCTCACCATTGAAGAAGCGTCAAAATATTTCCGTATCGGGGAGAAGAAGCTCCGCAAGCTGGCAGAGGAAAGTCAAGGAGCCTGCTGGCTTATGATGAACGGCAACCGTATCCAGATCAAGAGAAAACAGTTTGAGAAAGTCATAGATGAACTGGACGCTATCTGACGCTGTATTATAGCGTTTTATGGATTTGGATATGGTAGAGAAGTACCGGATATGTTATACTTCAAAATGTCATATCGGGACTCTTTCAAAAGTGGAAAGGAGCGAAGATGAGCGAGAAGAGACGTGATAATAAAGGTCGTGTCTTGCGAAATGGAGAGAGTCAACGTAAAGACGGACGTTTCATGTATAAATACACAGATAATGCAGGGAACATAAAATATGTTTACAGTTGGAAACTGGTTAAGACAGATACAGTCCCCAAAGGAGTAAAAGATGATTTATCGCTGAGGGAAAAAGAGAAACTGATACATAGAGATTTGGAAGATGATATCTCCCCCTGTGGCGGCGAAATGACAGTCTTGGACTTGGTGAAGAAGTATGTATCACAGAAAACAGGAGTGAAACATAATACAAAAGCCAATTATAACTTTGTCATTAACATTATCAAGAAAGAGGACTTTGGAAAAAAGCGGATTGATAAGGTGAAATTATCTGACGCAAAAGGCTGGCTGATTAAATTGCAGAGTGACGGCAGAGGGTACAGCACCATACATTCTGTGCGTGGCGTTGTAAGACCAGCGTTCCAGATGGCGGTTGATGATGATTTGATAAGGAAAAATCCCTTTGAGTTCCAGCTTGCCACGGTAGTTGTCAATGACAGTGTGACAAGAGAAGCACTTACCAGAAAGCAGGAACGGGCATTTCTGAAATTCGTAAAAGAGGATAAACACTTTTCCAGATACTATGAAGGTATCTATATCCTTTTTAAGACAGGACTTCGGATTTCTGAATTTGTAGGGCTGACGATTGCGGATATTGACTTGAAAAACGGCGTTATCGACGTCAATCATCAGTTACAGAGGAAACGGAATATGGAGTATGTCATAGAGGAGACGAAAACCGAGTGCGGTACAAGGCTTGTACCCATGACAGACGAGGTGAAAAAGTGTTTCCGCAAAATCATTGAGAACCGCAAAAAGCCAAAGACAGAACCCATGATAGACGGGAAAGTGGGCTTTCTGTATCTGGACAAAAATGATATGCCAATGGTCGCCCTGCACTGGGAAAAGTATTTCCAGCATATCTGTGAGAAATATAATAAAATTTACAAAGCCGAAATGCCAAAGGTGACACCTCATGTCTGCCGTCATACATTTTGCTCCAATATGGCAAAATCGGGTATGAACCCTAAGACATTGCAGAAGATTATGGGGCACTCGGATATCGGCGTGACGCTGAACACTTATACGCATGTGGGCTTTGAAGACATTCAAAAAGAGATGAAAAAGATATGTAGTTAGGTGAGTTGTAAAGTTGTAAAATAGGGGAAGTTTTACAACCTATTTTACAACTTTTCAGAGGAAAAACCCGCTGACATATGCCAAAATACGCAAGTTCCCCTAAAATGGGAAAATGCGAGAAACCTTGTAAAATCAAGGAAAAACCAACATATAAGGAGAAATGCGAACATGATAAAAGTATTATTCATCTGCCACGGCAATACACTAATTTTCATGTCTTAAATGTTGATATTTCTGGTATTTCTGAGATTTCCCCAATCAATTTACTACTGATTTACTACTTATAAAAATTAGATTATTTGCTCCGTCACGATAATAAAAATGACTTAAATTTACACATTTAAGCATTGCCATATTTCTTATATATAATAAAAATTAAGAAAGGTGGGAAATGCTTATGAGAGAAAATAAAAATCATATATATCTGGATAGCCAAGAGCGAACACTCCTCTTACATAGCCGATTGGTGGAAAAGCCAGTCGGCTTTTTGTGTTTTGAAGAACTTTACATAGCCGCCTTGACAAAGCGGCTAAATTTATGTGAAAGGAGGACGTATAAATGTCAAATTGCAAAGTAATTGCTCTGACCAATCAGAAAGGCAGTGTCGGTAAGACAACAACAGCGGTCAATCTGGGTATCAGCTTGGCAAAGCAAGACAGTATTGCTTGTGGATGCCTATAGGCAAGTCAAAAGAAACAAAGGCAAAGGTGGAATCGATGGTATGCAGGTAGATGAACTTCTGCCCTTCCTTAGAGAAAATCAAGAAACCTTAATCCAAGAGATAAGGTGTGGGAAATATAAACCCAATCCGGTTCGAAGGGTTGAAATACCCAAGGAAACAAAAGGCGAGTTTCGAAAGCTAGGAGTACCTACAGTTGTCGATAGAGTCATTCAACAGGCAATAGCGCAGGAACTTTCACCAATCTTCGAGGAGCAATTCTCAGGGAATAGTTTTGGTTTCAGACCGAAAAGAGGGGCACACGATGCCCTAAGACAATGCCAAAAGAACGTAAATGACGGCTATGTATATGTAGTGGATATGGACTTAGAAAAGTTCTTTGATACCGTATGTCAGAGTAAGTTAATCGAGGTGTTGTCACGAACCATCAAGGACGGCAGAGTGGTTTCATTGATACACAAATATCTGAATGCTGGAGTTGTAGCAAACGGAAAGTTTGAGCGGACAGAAACTGGAATGCCACAAGGTGGACCATTGAGTCCGTTGCTAAGCAACATAATGCTAAATGAGTTGGACAAGGAACTGGAACGTAGAGGACATAGATTTGTCCGTTATGCAGATGATAGTATGATTTTCTGTAAGAGCAGAAAGAGTGCAGAAAGAACCTTGAAGAACATCATACCGTTTATTGAAGGAAAACTTTTCCTAAAGGTAAACAGGAAGAAAACAGAAGTGGCTCACATCAGCAAAGTTAAATATCTCGGCTACACCTTTTATAGATACAGAGGTAAATGCAGATTCAGAGTACATCAGAAATCAGTAGACAAGATGAAAAATAAAATCAGAGAGCTTACTGATAGGAACAAAGGCATTAGCAATGCAGTACGGGAAAAGAGGTACCGGGAGTATGTGCGGGGATGGGTGGAATACTTTAGACTTGCAGATATGAAAGGACTTCTCAGAACAATGGATGAATGGGCAAGGCGTAGGATTCGAGCAGTCTATTGGAAACAATGGAAAAGAGTGAGAACGAGGTATCGAATTCTGAGAAAACTGAAACTGGAACATTGGAAAGCAATGAAACTAGCTAACAGCAGAAGTGGTTACTGGAGAATGGCGGAGATGTTAAATACGGTAATGACAAAATCAATAATAGCCAAGCTAGGATACACATCCATGCTCGACTATTATCTAACAGTGTGTGAAAACTAAAGAACCGCCGTGTACCGAACGGTACGCACGGTGGTGTGAGAGGTCGGCTAATCAACTAATGGTTAGCCTCCTACTCGATAAAATTATTTTACATAGATTTAAAATTAATAGGTTTATTGAAATTCCTTGTGGTTGACGCAAATTCAGAGAAAACCTGTCAACCACGGGATTTTCCAAGTGTTAAAATACCGCAAAATGTAACGATTAGTAATGCGATATAATAAAGCGGTTTACAACACATTTACAACAAATCAGGGGAGACTATTTTTTCAATCTCAATTCGTAAGTCTTCAATGTCCCTGTGCCCGTAGATTTTGTTAGTCACATCTTTAAATGCATGCCCGAGCATTCTCTTTCTATCATTTTCTTTCACCTCAAAATCTTCGCATAATTTTGAAAAGGTGTGCCGGCAGTCGTGAGGTGTATGTTTCGCTATACCGAGTTTACTTAAAAGAGCGTACATATTTTTCCTGAACTGCACATCGGATGTTAGGAGTAATTTTTTATTCTTTTTTATTCTTTGGACAACCAGCGGAAGAATGGCAGAGTGAATTGGAACTATACGGTCCTTCCCGGCATCGGTCTTTATTCCACCTAAGAAATATTTTTCTTTCAAATTTACTTCCAGTGTTTTGTACTCTGTTATTCTGAAACCTGAATAACACATAATTATCAACATCTCTGCAATTTCATTTTCCTTTTCATCCCATAATTTTTTGATGTCTGCTTTCGAAAACGGTATGCCATGCTCGTCATCATCATCTTGTGTTATTTCGATAAATGCCGAGTAATCTTTCTTTACAATATCGTTTGCAATGGCATATTTGTACAAGTTACGAAAAACTCTTTGTATATGTTCGACGCTGGCGTGTTTAAGCGTGCAATTGTCCATCACTTCTTGCAGATCGTCAGATACGATATCAGTAAAAATTCTGTCATGTAATGATTGGCAGTTTTTAAAGCCGGCACGGAACGCGTATTCCAAACTACTACGCTTCTGAACTTTTTCGGCAAATTCGTGGCCGAATTTTCTTTTATAAAATTTATAAAACACTTCCTTAAAGCTTAAGTTTTCGTTTGACTTGCTTTTGATTCCTTCCATTATATTATAATTTGCAAGTAGAGACTGTATAAACTTGTCTGCACTCTGCGAATTATTAATCTCTGCAAAATCCTTTTCCATTCCCTGTATGTATGTGCCAGCTCTATAGGCTGTCAGGACTGCAAAGCCTGTTGTCCAGTCTGAAACGTAGCAGAGTGCTTTCTGTGGCTTCATTTGGCCATTGGGGTATTCTTCTGTTGCCGGAGGATAAACACCGTAGGGATTACGCCGATTAGAGCCTAAATAGCGAATTTGCCCGTAACCGTTTGGGAGTTTGGGATATTTCTTTCTTCTTGGCATATTCATCATCCTTTCGTAATTTTAGGTATAAAAATAACACCCAACGAAAATATGTTCCGTTGACGGGTGTTTCCGAAGATGATACAATATATTTGTTCAGAATGTATGTACATCTTCTGGTGTATGTCTACCGTTCCTGTTGGTGCAGGGGCGGTTTTTAAATTTTAGTGACAAACTTTACAAGGTCTTGATTTTCCGCTTTCCGAAATTGTTCCGCTTTGAATATTGCTAGAACGTTTCAATGTTCGACAGTTTTGGCTCGAATGGTATACTTCTCCTTCGGATACCCAATATACTGTCTCCTCAGTAGACTGCGCTTGTTGTTCGTTTGTTATACGAGATTCTTCAGCAGCAGCCTGTTCAGCAGCTATCCTTTCTTGCTCAGCCTGTTCAGCAGCGGCTTTTTCGGCCGCAATTCGCTCTTCTTCGGCTTTCTTAGCAGCTTCCTCTTCAGCCTTTTTTCTTGCTTCTTCTTCGGCTTTCTTTTTAGCTTCTTCCTCGGCCTTTCGTTTAGCTTCTTCTTCGGCTTTCTTCTTGGCGATAGCCTTTTTATCCTCTATCTTGATTCCTACTTTATTGCTTTTGATTCCCTCATAATCTAGCCAAATTTCGTATGTCCCAGCTTTATCAGCCGAGAAATATATTTTCCCATCAGATATTTTCATTTTTCCGCCGGATGTTTTGTAAGCGGTATCCGGCACAGTGTAATCAGATGGAGTAAGAGTAGATTTTATTTGTACCTCTTGTTTTATGTCGTATGCCTTTGAGGTATCGGCGGATAGCTTTGCACTTTCAAGTGACTGTTTTGGAGATAATGCAGCTCCGATAATTATAAAAGCGAATAGAGCAGAAATAATTCCTTTGACAGGCTTCTTCCAATCTGCATATTTCCACATTAGGAACAATCCAACCGGGAAAAATAAGATTAACCATGCAATAATCCAACCTGTTTTTTGATACCATTTTTTATTATCCCTATTGTTGTTTGGCTCCAGTCCACCAGACTGCGAATAACTGTAAGAGCTACCTGCATCATTGTTTGCGGTTGTTTGACTTTTTTGGTCACCGCTTGACTTTGTGTAATAAATACCAGTTCCAGGTATCCCTACAGATGCAGTTCTTTTTCCGTTTGAATTTACAGTGTAATGAGCACCTTTTGTTCCAACAGTTGCGCTGATACTCTTTTTGTTTAAATTGATTTTCAATCCGGGCGCAATTTTAATGCTTTTTCTGAATCGTAATCCCATTTTCTTCCTCTCCTTCTCTTTAGCTCACATCCAAGGGGAACCACCCCTTTATATAACGCCGTAGCGGTTATATCAATTAAAATTTTTTAGTCTCAATTCTATCAAACTTTTTTCATATCCGAAAAGACGTGATAGCTGAGATGTTGTATATTCAAGATGTTCTTCTATATCTTCATCGCTTATAAGTAAATTCATAGCAAAAAGATTCGCTTCGTTTTCATATTTGTTTTTGACAAAGTGCGTTCTTGTATCCATGAATATTGCATTACTTTTCTTATGTAGGAACACATGTCCAAGTTCATGTGCAATCACAAACAATACCATGTGATCCGGAAGTCTATCGTCGACGTAAATTATATGATTACGCTGAAAGTAGTGATAGAAGCCACGAACACCTTCTAATGGATATCGTACCAAAATCATATCCATTTTCTCAATAATTTCGAGTGGATTTCTTGTGCCGTATTTTCGGACAATTTGATTCACTCGTTTTTTAATATCCATAAGTATCAATCCTTTTTATATTTTTTAGGTGTGTACTTTTCTTTGTTTTTCTGTTTAGCCATTTCCATTCCAATTTTCATTGCGGAAAGAATGGAATCAATTGCCTCAGGAGAAGCTGGATCGCCGTCAAACATAAGACCATCTTGCTGAAGCAAATTCTCCATATTATTCAACATTTCGGTTATTTCCTTAGTATCTCTTTTTGTTAAGACTGGTTTTTCTTCGATGCCATCATTTCCATAAAAATAGGATAAAGGAACTTCAAAATAGTCACATATTTTTTCGATTTTATCTTTTTTAGGTTCACTCTTGCCATTTTTCCAGTCTGAAAGAGTAGCTGTGGATATACCAGTTTCTTTGTGAACCCTATATGGGGTCACATTATTTTGTTTTAAAAGTGTTTCAAATTTTTCATACATGTTACGCCTCCAAAATAAAACGGAAAAATTTCATAAATCAGTATTGACTATGAAAGAAAACCGTGATATATTAGAGATACGAAAGAAAACCGTGATATAAAACGGATTTCGTATCTCGGAAATATGTTTTAATCTAGCTGGTAACTTGACTATATCATATTTCCGATATATTTTCAATATTTTATCACGGAAAGGTGGTGCAAAAGTGTACAAAAAATTTGATGAATTATTATCAAAAACAAACAAAACAATTTATAGGGTTGCGAAAGATACTGGAATTGCAACAGCTACTTTATACGATTGGAGAGATGGGATAACCACTCCCAAATTGGATAAACTCAAAATCCTAGCCAATTACTTCGGAGTAAGCATTGAGTATTTCTTAGAGTAGGAGGTGATGGAGATGGTATTGAACAATACGGGTTCCATTAAAAAGATGGATTCACTAGAAGAAGTAACGCAGCCAGTAGTTAAGTTTTTGTTAGAAAACTACAATCCTCACACATCAATCATTATTACAAGCGAGAGGATTGTAGTAGTTGAAGATGTTTTATCGATACCTCATACTAATTAATTCGTTGGTATCGATGGATTTTGTCTAGCCTAGACAGCTCAGAGCCTAAAGAAGACGCATTCATAAAGTTTAGGTATTCAGAACGAGATACATTGTAATATTGGTAAATAGCACCGTTGTGAAATTGAACTTCGAGAACGTCATTCTCCCAGCCTACGCTTGAGATACGGCTAGATGATACAGATTGTCTGTACATGGTTTTTCTCCTTTCTTTTGTACTTGGCATTGGCAGATGCCTGTATCTAAAGTATAGGAGATGACAAAGGAAAATACAAGTTAGGAGGTGATAAGCGTGAGCGAAATCATACAAGCACCGGCAATCGCAAAAATAGTAGGGTGCGACAAAAATAAAGTTCGTTACAATATGAAAAATGGTTTTTGGAAATTTGGTCGAGTTATTAAAACCGGACCGAAGAAGCACAGATACGAAGCTACAATAACCGAAGTGGCAAGATATATCGGTATTAGCAGAGAAGAAGCAGTAAAACGATTGGAAGGAGGTGATACATAGTGAACTGGAACAGAAGAAAAGCACTCCCTGATTGGGAGAAAAGAAGAATCCGTAACAGACACGAAAAATATTTGCGCAAGGAAAAGAGATCAGCTTGCGTAATGGCTCTTTTGGTACTGGCGATAATTGTCGTCGGGATTGTAGGTAATGCGATTTTGGTAGGAGGTGTGTAGCTATGGAAGAAATCAAGGTGATGCAGTTCGAACGCTCGGATGTGTTAAGACAGAGAAGATTGAAGAATCAGCTGGCGGTAAAAGAGTTTCGTGACGAGTTGTTGTTCCGCAGAATTATGACAGGCGGTGTGATGGTAATACTTACAATGCTCGGTTTTTTAGCTGGAGAAATTACAGCAGCATCAATTTTACTATAAGAAAGAGCACCCATATGAGCCGGCAAGCTCGGGTACTCAACAAATTAAATCAAGTTAAATATAACATATTGGAGAGAAAAGTCAAATGATTAAAGCAGAATACAAAAAAAATGAAGCAATGGAGTTAAAGATATCCGGTGACTTGGAGACTATTTGGTGTGAAACACTTGGGATTTTGAAAAATTTTCACGCATCAATTTCTAGAACAATGAGTAAGGCGGAGGCAGATTCATTTATTGATTCTTTGGCATTTTTAAGTAAGTTATCAAGTGAGGAACTTGAGGGAAACGCTGGAGAGGTACTTTTGGACAAATTTTTAGCAGAGAAAAATAGTAATAATTAACCATACATATAAGAAAGAGAGGAAACGTAAATGAGTTTAGAAGTAACAATCAATGTACTTGGGTTAAAAGAATTATCAGAGGCACTTATGCAGCTGGCGGTTGCAATGGGAGGAAAATCTGTACAAATGGACGGGGCAGCTGTCGGACAAGCCGTACACGAACAGCTGAGTACGGAAGAAGTTCCTTTGAGGAATGCATCCGTTCCACAGCAGAACACAACGGGGGCCGTACCAACTCCTTCAGTACCAGTACAAGCATCAGCACAGTCAGTACCGACATCTGAACCGACGTATACAAGGGATGATCTGTCTAAGGCAGCCATGCAGCTGATGGACAAGGGGATGCAGGCGCAGCTTATGCAGTTGATCCAAAGCTTCGGAGTAGCATCTTTGATGGAGCTTTCACCGGAACATTATGGGAACTTTGCAACTGGACTTCGCGGAATGGGGGCGCAGATCTAATGAATCATCAGGAGAGAACACATGCGGTCTTAAGTGCATCGGGAGCACATCGATGGCTCCTGTGCACTCCAAGTGCAAGACTGGAAGAACAGTTTCCGGATACCACATCAGACGCGGCTAGAGAAGGAACTCTGGCGCATGAGCTGGCCGAGATGAAACTGAGACATTATTTTCAGACAAAAGAGTTTGGAAAACGGAAATATAACGCCGAGGTTAAAAAGCTGAAAACCGAAGAGTTGTGGCAGGATGAAATGGACGGTTATACAGAAATCTATAAGGATTACATTAAAACGCTTGCGCTTTCATTTCCGGCAGAACCTTATTCGGCGATTGAAAAGAGGGTGGATTTTAGTCAGTATGTTCCGGATGGATTTGGAACTGCAGACTGCATCCTGTTAAGTGGCAATACGTTGCACGTAATTGACCTCAAGTATGGAAAAGGGGTGCCAGTCAGCGCAGAAGAAAATCCACAGATGATGTTGTATGCGCTCGGTGCATATCAGGCATACAGTTTTTTATACGACATTCAGAGCATCCATCTTGTGATCATACAGCCTAGATTAGACAGTATTTCAGAATGGGAATGTCCATTAGGGGAATTACTTGAATTTGCAGAATATGTAAAGGATCGTGCGAAACTGGCAATCAATGGAGAGGGAGAGTTCTGCCCCGGAGAAAAACAGTGTCGGTTCTGTAGGGCAAAAGCACAGTGCAGGGCAAGGGCAGAAGAAAACGTAAAGCTGGCTTTTAACCCGGATAAAGGAAAACTTCCGCCACTGATCAGTAACAAGGAAATGGGGAAATATCTCGCCTACGGAGAAGATGTGGCTAAATGGCTTTCAGACTTAAAAGAACATGCATTGAAAGAATGCCTTGCCGGGCGTGAGGTTCCTGGATGGAAGGCAGTAGAGGGAAGAGGTTCACGCGATTGGACTGATATGGATGCAGCGTTTGAAGTGTTGAAGGAAAAAGGAATTGCAGAAGAAATTCTGTACGAAAAGAAAGCATTAACACTTGCGCAGGTAGAAAAGACAATCGGGAAGAAAGATTTCGCAGAGATGGTCGGCGGTATGGTCGTAAAGAATCCAGGCAAGCCAACCCTTGTGAAGGAATCCGATAAACGAGAAGCAATTACAAATAAAATCACAGCCGAGAAGGCATTTCAGGAGGAGCAATAAGATGGAAAATTTAACAAACGTAACAACAGGAAAAGTAAGATTATCATATGTACATGTATTCAAACCATACGCGTATCAGCCGGGACAGGAAGAAAAATTTCAGGTAACCATCCTTGTACCAAAGACAGATGTGGATACGATGAACCGGATCAATGCGGCGATTGAAGCTGCCAAGCAGAAAGGGATTTCGGATAAATGGAACGGAGTGTGTCCTCCGATCGTTCCGACTCCGGTATACGACGGTGATGGTGTGAGACCATCAGACGGGATGGCTTTTGGCCCGGAGTGTAGAGGACACTGGGTATTCACTGCGAGTGCAAAAGCAGACTATCCGCCGGAAGTTGTAGATGCAAATCTGAATCCAATCATCAATCAGTCAGAGATTTACAGTGGAATTTATGCAAGAGTAAATGTGAATTTCTTCCCGTATGCATTTGGCGGAAAGAAAGGAATCGGGTGCGGGCTTGGACCGGTGCAGAAACTTGCAGACGGAGAAGCGCTTGGTGGGAGTACACCCAGTGCATCCCAAGTCTTCGGAACAGGAGCGATGCAAGGGTACGGACAAAACGGAAATGCAGGAGGAATCAACCCAATCACTGGCTTACCAATGTGATGATGTTTTGGTAGATTATGTAGCATATGCTGGTGGAAACACAGTTACGGGAACAGTATCTGTAGCGAAGAATGCTTCTGAAGAAGAAATTGAGGAATGTATTAAGGACGATATTGTTGAATCAATTCAATTTTCAATATGTCCATAAATCAGAAAAGGGGCATACGCCCCTTTTTGTAACAGGAGGGACGCAGATGTTAAGGCATTTGAGTATAGACATTGAAACAAAGAGCAGCGTGGATATCGGAAAAGCCGGATTGTACAGATATGCACAGTCAGAAGATTTTGAAGTGTTATTGTTTGCTTATCAGATGGGTGATAGAGAAGTTGAGCTCGTGGATTTGGTACAGGGAGAGCAGATTCCAGAAAATGTACTGTTGATGCTGAAAGATGCGGCTGTTGTAAAACATGCATACAATGCAGCGTTTGAATGGTATTGCCTGAATCGTGCCGGTTATGAGACACCATTAGAACAGTGGAGATGTACTATGATACATGGACTGTATTGTGGTTACACAGCCGGACTGGATGCGACCGGAAAGGCAATCGGACTTCCGCAGGACAAGCAGAAACTGACAACCGGAAAAGCATTGATCCGGTACTTCTGCGTTCCATGTAAACCGACAAAGAGCAATGGAAATCGGACATGGAATCTTCCGAGACATGCACCGGAGAAATGGGAATTGTTCAAGGAATACTGCAAACAGGACGTGGTAACAGAGCACGCAATATTAAAACGCCTGAATTATTTTCCAGTTCCGGAAGAAGAACAGGAGTTATGGCAGCAGGATATCCGGATGAACGCCTTTGGTGTGCGCGTGGATTCGAAACTGATTGAAGGAGCCCTGACGATAGACGGAGTGAGCAGTGCGGAGCTGACAGAAGAGGCGATCAATATTACAGGACTGCAGAATCCAAACAGTACAGTGCAGTTGAAAGCATGGGTGGAAAAAGAACTTTCAGACAGATTAAAGGTGGATGTGGAACTTCCGGGACTACGGAAAGAAGACGTCTCCATGCTTTTGGAAAGAAACGATCTCCCCAAGGAAATAAGGCGTGTGCTCGAAATACGGCAGCAGCTTGGGAAGACATCCATTAAGAAATATGTGGCGATGAAAACGGCCAAGGGTGCAGATGAACGCGTACGCGGTCTGACACAGTATTATGGGGCGAATCGAACCGGAAGATGGGCGGGACGGCTTGTGCAGTTACAGAATCTTCCAAGAAATTATCTGAAGACATTGGACTATGCAAGGCAACTTGTAAAGGAAAAGAATTATGACGGGATAAGGTTCTTGTATGGAAATGTTCCGGATACGCTTTCCCAGCTGATCAGAACAGCCTTTATCCCATCGGAGGGACATAAGTTTGTAGTTGCCGATTTTTCTGCGATTGAGGCACGTGTGATCGCATGGCTTGCGGGGGAACAGTGGGTAAACGAAGTATTTGCTACTCACGGAAAGATTTATGAAGCAACGGCATCTCAGATGTTCCATGTACCGATTGAAAAGATTGTAAAAGGAAACCCTGAGTACAGTCTGAGACAAAAAGGGAAGGTTGCGACACTTGCGCTTGGATACCAGGGAGGAACAGCTGCGCTGATCGCGATGGGAGCATTGAACATGGGACTGGCAGAAGAGGAGCTTCCGGATATTGTGCAGAGATGGAGAAATGCGAATCCGAGAATCCGAGATTTGTGGTATGCGGTGGAACAGGCAGCGCTTACAACGATGCAGACGGCTCAGCCACAGGGCATCAACGGTTTGATTTTCCGGTATGAGGGAGAGCTGATGTATGGACAGAGCTTCCTGACAGTACAATTGCCAAGTGGGCGAAAACTTTTTTATCCGAAACCGTTCTTAAAGGAAAATCAGTTCGGGAAGATGGCAATCCATTATTATACAGTCGGACAGCAGACAAAAAAATGGGAAGTGGCATCTACTTATGGAGGAAAAATGACGGAAAATATCGTGCAGGCAATCGCAAGAGACTGTTTAGCTGAAACCCTCAGAAGGATTGAGCAATTAGGCTTGCAGGTCGTATTCCACGTACATGACGAGGTTATCATTGATGCGCCGATGGAAGTAACAGTGGAACAAATCTGTGACTTGATGGCGGAACCAATCAGCTGGGCACCGGGGTTGCTCTTAAAGGGAGCCGGATTTGAAAGCAGTTATTATATGAAAGACTAGGAGGAAACAGATGGATTACAATAGAAAATTATGGATCAGCACGGCCGGAACCAGAAAGGCAACGTACTGGCCGAAGAATGAAATCATGTGGTCTGATTTTGTGGACCGTCTGAAAAATCCGGTGAGAAGTTCTGAAACAATGGAGGAATATCTGGCGCTGGGGAAAAGCCAGCAGGCGGAATTGAAGGACGTAGGTGGATTCGTAGGCGGCACCTTTATCAATGACAGGAGAAAGAGCTCTTATGTACAAGGAAGGGATATTTTGACTTTGGATATGGATAATATCCCCGCAGGACAGACGGATGAAATATTGAAAAGAGTATCAGGGCTTGGATGTGCGGCTGCAGTCTACAGTACAAGGAAACATACAGGATATGCGCCAAGACTGAGGGTGCTGATCCCATTAGACAGGACAGCTACCTCTGATGAATATGAGCCGGCAGCAAGAAAAGCAGCAGCGCTGATCGGGATCGAGTTCTGTGATCCAACGACATTTGACGCAAGCCGACTGATGTACTGGCCAAGCTGCTGTAGTGATGGGGAATATATCTGTAAAAGTTATGATCATCCGTTCTGCAGTCTGGACGGATTGCTCGGGATGTATCAGGACTGGAAGTGCGTGAGCGAGTGGCCGCAGGTACCGGGAAGTGATGCGATCGAGCGCAGAAGACTTGCAAGGCAGGAGAACCCGCTAGAGAAAAAAGGAATCATTGGGGCGTTCTGCCGCACTTATACGGTCACGCAGGCAATGGAGAAATTTATCCCTGGCATGTATGAGACAACGGATATTCCTGGGAGATATACATACACTGGTGGATCCACAACAGGCGGGGCGATCCTGTACGATGGCGATCTGTTCTTATATTCCCATCATGCGACGGATCCATGTTCCGGACAGCTTGTGAATGCGTTTGATTTGATCAGGCTGCACATGTTCTCCGACAGGGATAAAGAAGCAAAAGAGGCAACTCCGGTGAATAAGCTTCCATCTTTCCAAGCAATGTCAAAGCTTGCAAGGGAAGACAAGACAGTATCCGGTCTTGTTGTAAAAGAAAAGTTTGAACAGGCAAAAGAGGTCTCAGGCATGAATCCTGCAGAGGATGAAAATGTGGACTGGGTCTTAAGACTTACAAGAGACGGAAATAACCGGATTGAAAAGACAATCAATAACGTGACAATGATTTTGGAGAATGATCCTTTTTTAAAAGGAAAGATTGTGACAGATGAGTTTGCAAGCTGTGGCATGGTGCGTGGGAGTGTTCCATGGAATCAGAGGGAAGGAAAGCGGAGATGGGAAGATGTGGACTATGCCGGATATTACCGTTATATGGAGACATTTTACGGAATTACAGGCAAGGAAAAGCTGGACAATGGTCTTCTGATCGTCAGCAGCCAGAACAAGGTCAATGAGGTAAAAGAGTATCTGACTGGCCTAAAATGGGACGGTGTAAAGCGGGTGGATACGCTTCTTTCGGATTATCTTGGGGCGGAAGACAATCTTTACACGCGTGCGGTAATGCGGAAATCATTGTGCGCCGCAGTGGCAAGGGGAATCTTAGGTGGTGTGAAGTATGATTTCATGCCGATCTTCGCAGGACCGCAGGGGATCGGGAAGAGTACGTTTCTTGCAATCCTGGGAAGAGAGTGGTTTTCTGATTCCCTCACAAGTTTCGAAGGAAAAGAGTCCGCGGAGCTGATACAGGGAACTTGGATCAATGAGGTCGGGGAACTGACGGCGATGACGAAGCAGGAGACCAGTGCGGTCAAACAGTTTCTGAGCAAGACGCATGATATCTATAGGGCGGCTTATGGACGTACAACGAATAAATACCCAAGACGGTGCGTATTCTTCGGTACAAGCAACGACAGCGAGTTTTTAAAGGATTCCACGGGGAACAGAAGGTTCTGGCCGGTGGATGTAGGGGAACATAAAGCAAAGAAATCAGTATGGCAGCAGCTTCCGCTGGAAGTGGATCAGATATGGGCAGAAGCCTATGTATACTGGGTAATGGGGGAAGAGTTATTTTTACCGAAAGAAATCGAAAAGTTGGCGGAAGAACAGCAGGAAAAACACAGGGAATCTTATGCAAAAGAAGGAGTTATACGGGAATTTTTAGATAGAAAAATCCCAGCAGACTGGAATAGCATGAACCTGTTACAGCGGCGGCAGTACCTCCAGGGAGGAATGCAGACGGCAGAAAAGCAGGTATTGGTGGATAGGGAAAAGGTGTGTGCTGCAGAGATTTGGCAGGAATGTTTTGGCAGTGATATCAAGTACATGGGAAAAAGAGACAGTATGGAGATCAATAATATTTTATCTGGAATACCAGGATGGAAAAGGAACCGGTCTTCGCAGAGATATGGCTTTTACGGAACTCAAAGAGGGTTTGAAAGGGTGTCAACAATGTAGAATGACACCTGTATACAAAGCCTGAAATTGTCAACAGAGGGGTAAAAAATGCAAAAAATTAGAAAAATCACGAGTTTGTTCACATGTTAACAGGATTGTTGCAAAGATGTTGACACGAAAAACCGCAGAAATACAACATTTATAAATATATGTCAACAATGTCAACAAACTTTTTATAAAAAATAAAAATATAAAAATAAAGAGTACACGTACGCTATATGTATTACCTAACGCGCCTAATAGAGAGTACACATACGCGTGCGAGGTTGTAGATGTTGCAGGAGGTGTGAAAATGTTAGAGAAAGAGATTGAGAAAATATTGGTGACAGAAGTGAAGAAGTTGGGAGGTAAGGCATATAAGTTTGTCAGTCCCGGTAACAGCGGGGTACCGGACCGGATTGTAATATTCCCGAAAAAAACCCTGGTGTTTGTGGAATTGAAAACGGACACAGGCGTGCTTACGAACCTGCAGACTGTACAGGTGAAAAGGCTGAGAGAACTTGGCCAAACGGTGGAAGTAGTAAAGGGGATAAACGGATTGATCAAATTTTTCGGGAAATACGGATATCCGCAAGTGAGCATCCTGCTTTCCGGAAAATACAAAGGGGTGAAAACAGATGGAGTTTAAACCACACGGCTATCAGAAACACTGCATCGAAAAGATCATCGAGATAAAAAAAATCGGGTTATTTCTCGATATGGGACTGGGAAAAACGATCACAACATTAACGGCCGTGAAGGAACTGAAATATAACCGGTTTGAAGTACGGAAAGTGCTTGTGATCGCACCGAAGAAAGTGGCCGAAGGAACATGGACCAAGGAAAAAGATAAATGGGAGCACACGAAGATGCTGAGGGTATCTCAGGTACTTGGGAGTCAGACAAAACGCATCCGTGCACTGAACACACCGGCGGACATCTACATCACCAACAGGGAGAACGTAGTGTGGTTAGTGGATTATTACCGGAACAGTTGGCCGTTTGACATGGTGGTGATCGATGAATCCAGCAGTTTTAAGAGTCATAAAGCAAAACGTTTCAAAGCACTTGCAAGCGTAGGGACAAGGATCACCCGCCTTGTGGAGCTTACCGGAACTCCGTCACCAAATGGACTTGATGATCTGTGGGCGCAGATATATCTGTTGGATGGTGGAGAACGTCTTGGGAAAAGATACACGCAGTTCCGGGAACGGTATTTTGATCCGGGAGAACGCGGGAATAATGTGATATATAACTACAAGGCAAAACAGGGGAGTGAGGAAAGTATCCTGAAAATTATTTCCGACATCTGTATCAGCATGAAAGCAGAGGATTATCTGCAGCTTCCGGATGTGACATACCATCCGGTAACCGTTACCCTGGATAACAAGGCGAGGAAAGCATATCAGGAACTGGAGAGAAAAATGGTGCTGGCGCTTCCGGACGACGAAGAAGAAATCAGTGTAACGAGTGCAGCGGCATTGAGCAATAAACTTCTGCAGCTTGGGAACGGTGCAATTTATGACGAGGACCGAAACGTGCACGAAATCCATAACTGCAAGATTGAGGCATTTATGGAGCTGGTGGAGTCCCTTCAGGGGAAACCAGCATTAGTGTTTTATAACTTCCAGCATGATAAGGAGCGAATTTTAATGGCACTCGCAAAAACAGGATTGCGTGTAAGAGAGTTGAAGACCACACAGGACGAGGATGACTGGAATAATCGTGAAATTGATATCCTTCTGACGCACCCAGCAAGCAGTGCCTATGGACTAAATCTGCAGCAGGGAGGAAATCATGTGATCTGGTTCGGCCTCACGTGGAACTATGAACTGTACACACAAGCAAACAAAAGACTACACAGACAAGGGCAAACAGAGAAGGTAATCATTCATCAGCTGGTATGCGAGGGCACAAGAGACGAAGACGTAGTACAGGCGTTGGATCGAAAAGATGATGTGCAGAATTACGTGATGCAGAGTTTGAAAGCAAGGATAAAACGGATTAAGGAGGATGCAGGAAGATGACAGCGACACAGTTGAAAGGGATATTTAAACGACAGCGCGAAAAGGTGAGTTGTCCAGGCTGTGGTAAAGAAATACAGGAGAAGGATGACTTTTCAGGGATTGAATACATAAAAACGAAAAGAGGGACACAATTGTTTATACACAGGGAGTGCATAAACAAAGTTTGGAGATAAGAAGGTGAGAAATTGAAAAGAAAGCGTACAACTGATGAGCAGAAGTTTGAACAGAACAGCCATTACGAAGAAATGGAAACTTGCAAGCCTCCTGACGAGGCAAGCACAGCATTTAATCGAAAGGCATATGAAACCATCGGGGTGATGGATTATATTAGGAAAATACATAAGGGAGGTGGTGCCGGTGGAAATGACAAAGGAACGGTTAGCATCGTACAGGAGCAATCGACAAGAAATCGCTGAATTGGACTGGATGCTGAATAACCGATGGAAGAGCGACAGTATGATAGGCAATGATGTTGTATTCGATTACAGCAAAGGTTATCCGATGCCACAGTCGGTAGTCGGATTCGATCAGAAAAAGTATGAAAGACTGCAGAACCGGGATTTAAACAGAAAAACGTATCTTGAAAAGGAAAATGAGGAGATAGAGGATTTTGTAAGCCAAATTCAAAATAGTTTGACGAGGAGAATATTCAATCATTACTTCATAAATGGGGACAAACCAGTGAAGCAGAGCGAGGTAGCAAAAAAAGTGCATTTGGATCAGAGTTGTGTGAGTAGAAAAATAGATGAATATTTGAAAAACGCATAGCACGCATACGAAACATATTTATAATAACAATAGAGCCAATAGGCGAACAGCAATCGGATCGGAGAATCATTTCTCCCCAAAACACTTATATGAGAAGATGCCTTGCAGATTGTGAGGCGTCTTTTTTGCTAGATATAAGCTTGAAAATCTTGTTATATATTGAAAAAAACAAGAAAATAGTATATCATAATACTCATAATATCAAAATATATGAGGTGAATATTTAGAGGGATGAGCGGGAATACAAAAGAAGGAAAGAGTAAAGAAATTGGTGGTTGGGATATACTTAAGGTGATAATAGATGGCTTGTTTAGTCTGATTTCAATAGGAAAGGCAATACCATTTGCTCTCATATGGTTTGTGATACGTGATATGATATTTGTAAGTCATTTGCCCCCAGATTACAAATATGCTGAAAATTTATTGAAAGACGAATTTTTGGAATTTGTAATGTCTGGCGATAATACTGTAGTGGTAGTTCTTATCTGTATAATATTTGCATTGATTGTGGGAAGTGTGGGACTTATAGGTTATTGTTTTTTCTTGAAAAATGAAATTGAGCGAATTTCAGAGTCAAGAAAAAAAGCAATGCACGGAAAAGAAAAACTGAAAAAACACAATACATCCGATATAGATAATAGAGGAAAGGAAGATGTATATGATTAGTAATTCACTATTTATATTGATTTTAATCTTAGCGGTGATATTCTATGTTGCATTTATTTTACAAAGAAAAGACAGGGTGCTATTTGGGCTATATAAGTGGAGAGATGAGCTGGCAATTTATGCGATGAATAATGAAAATATACAAGATTTAGAAGAATATCGATACTTGATTAGTATGATTAATGTAGAGATTTATCTTGTAAAAAGAGATATATCCATTACGGATTATTATTTATCTACTGTTGAGAGAACTATAGAAAATGAAAAAGCAGTTACTGGGATTATAGAGAAAATTAAAAGCGATGATGTAATGTGTGAAGTCTTTGAAAACAGTTTTGAAATTTTTACGAAGTATTTTCGAAAGAGAATGTTTTGGTTTTATAGAATTGTTTTGTTACCGGCGGCAATTGTCTTAAGAATTGTATTTTCTTTGGAGAAAATGTTAAAAAAAGGTAAATCGTACAAAAGAAAAAAAATGAGAAGAGTTATTAATTTTACATTAGGCATGCCGAGTATATATGAGAACTACGTAAGGATTAATAAAGTATAATTAGCTGATAAAATAATAAAAAGCACCCCGAAGGGTGCTTTTCTAATACCAAATTACGGATACATAGTTCAGTGGTAAGAGCAGCCGCCTCATAAGCGGAAGGTCGCAGGTTCAAGTCCTGCTGTATCCAGAGATAGTAAATTGATAGATTGGAAGGTGGTGACGTGGCGAATGAACAGAACTTAAAACCAGTGCGAACCAAGAGCGAAGCAAGAGAACGTGGAAGAAATGGCGGTAAAGCAAGTGGAGAAGCAAGACGTAGGAAAGCAGACTTCCGGAAGACGCTGAACATGCTTTTGACCGCTGAAATAGAGAATGAAGAATATAAGCCGATTTTGGAGGCACTTGGAGTAGAGTGTACTTTGGAATCGGCTTTAAATATGGCGATGATTAAAGAGGGACTTTCCGGAAATGTAAAAGCGTATGAAGCGATTGCGAAGTATGCAGGACAGAGCAATCAGACAGAACGAGACGATGAAGAACAGAAAATCCGGACAGACCGTGCGAAACGGGCTAGAGATATGGAAGTCGGAGACACAGACACATCAGACGAAAATATACAAAGTTTCTTGAAGGCTATGAGACCGACGCAAGAAGATTTAGAAGATTTGTTCTCAGAAGATGAAAACAAGGAGGTCGAGACTGATGGCGAAGAAACAGAAGAGACCAGCTAGTTTCAAATTCAAGCCTTTCTCAAAGCAACAACAGAGACTAATGCACTGGTGGCGACCTGGATTGACTTCTGCAGAGAATGATTTCGTTATCGCAGATGGTTCGATTCGTTCCGGAAAAACGATAGCGTGTATCATTGGATTTCTTACATGGTCGCAAGAAATGTTTTCGGGGCAATCATTTATTCTTGCCGGAAAAACAATGGGAGCGCTAAAAAAGAATGTTGTCCGTCCTATGCAACAGATACTTGAGGCATGGGGGTGGTCTTATACATATATCCGTTCGGGAACAGATGCAAGGATAGAGATAGGGAGTAACACTTATTACCTGTATGGAGCAAATACAGAGGCGAGTCAGGATGCATTACAGGGACTAACTGCTGCCGGTGCTTATGCTGATGAGGCGGCATTGTTTCCGCAAAGCTTTATCGACCAAATGATTGGGCGTTGCTCAGTCGATGGTTGGAAAGTATGGATGAACTGTAATCCGGAAGGACCTCATGCGTATATCAAAGAGGAGTTCATCGATAAAGCAAAAGAGAAGAAAGTCTATAGGCTACACTTTATGATGGACGACAACTTGACACTATCCGCACAGCGCAAGGAAGCATATAAGCGGTCATGGAGTCCGGGGAGTGTATTTTACAAGCGGTTTATCCTTGGTTTATGGGTAGCAGCTGACGGATTGATTTATCAGCAGTTCGCGGATAATGTGAAACAATATCTAATAGATGAGAACTGGTTAAAAGAAAATGAAATTATATATGCAACAATCGGGGTCGATTTCGGAGGAACGAAGTCGGCTCATTCTTTTACTTTAACAGGATTCACAAGGGGTTATAAACAGGTGGTTGTATTGGATGAGTATTATTACAAGAAGCGTATCAATCCAAAACAGCTACAAGATGATTTTATAGACTTTGTAAAGAGGGCAAAACAGAAATATAAAGTCTATGAGGCATACTGTGATAGCGCTGAGCAGACACTTATTGCCGGATTGGAAATGGCGTGTGTACAGGCGCATGTCGGTATTGAGATTAAGAACGCAATAAAAGGCTCTATCAATGATCGTATCGCATTTTACAATAGCTTGATTGCACAGAACAGATGGAAAGTAATGAAGCACTGCAAGCACATTATAAGTGCATTTGAGAACGCTTGTTACGATGATAAGAAAAAGAATATGGACGTGCGTCTTGACGATGGACTTATGAACGTGGACAGCTTGGACAGTACAGAATACAGCACAGAAAGCATACAGGAAGATATCCTGTATATTGCAGCATAGGGGAGTGAAATATGGGTAATGAAATACGCCAGTATTTGGCAGAAAACAAATATAATACGGCATCGGACGAGACATATAGTCATATCGACGAATGGCTCGAATGGTATCAGGGCGATGTGGAAAAGTTTCACAAATATAAGGTTTTTAACGGTTCCGTGACAACAGAGCATAAGCGTTACACGATGGGAATGGCGAAGAAAGTCTGTGAAGACTGGGCAAATTTACTATTGAATGAGAAAGTGGCAATCAAAGCAGGAAACTATGAAGAGCGATTACAGGAAATCCTAAGTAATAATAATTTTATCGTTCGGGCGAATCAACTGGTTGAGATTGCATTTGCGCTTGGAACAGGAGCGTTTGTGGAGTATTTAGACGGCGATGACGTAATTATCGATTATATCCGCGCCGATATGATTTATCCACTGTCATGGGATAACGGGGATGTTACAGAGTGCGCGTTTGGTAGTATTCGTGTAATAGACGGCAACGAAGTGATTTATCTGCAGATACACAGAAAAGGGAATCCGGAAGACGGGGAAGATGAAGAACTGTATTATATTGAGAATAAGTATATTGACCGCAAAGAAAATAAAGAGCTTGAACCTCCGGAAGGTGTACTGTCATTGATTCCTACCGGATATGACAAGCCTCTGTTTCAGGTTATTATGCCAAATATCTGCAATAACATTGACTTGGATAGTCCTCTTGGTATATCGGTTTATGCAAACAGCATAAATCAGCTCAAGGGGTGCGACCTGATCTATGACTCTTATGTAAACGAGTTTGTCTTGGGCAGAAAACGTATTCTTGTTCCGATTGCGGCTGCGAGAATACAGATGCAGCAAGATGGAGTGGCAGCTCCGGTATTTGACCCTGCTGATTCTGTTTATTATCAGATGCCGGGGGACCGAGAGAATGAACTGAAGCTTACGGAAGTTGATATGACAATCAGATCGCAGGAACATGAACTGGGAATCCAGCGCAGTCTTGACATCTTAAGTTTAAAGACGGGACTTGGAACTGGACGTTATCAATTTGATTCTTCCGGTGTAAAGACAGCTACTGAAGTCATCTCTGATAAATCTGATTTATATCAGAACAGGCAGAAGAATGCAATTGTAATTAACACAGCGCTTGTAAATATGGTTGCTGCTGTTGCCTTTTTGGATACAGGGAGTGCGGTTGATGCGACTGTAGATTTTGATGACTCTATTATCGAGGACACAAACACTACGATCGAAAAGAATATCAAGCTTGTGCAGTCAGGACTCCGGTCAAAGCTTACCGCGATCATGGAGATTAACAAATGCGATGAAAAAGAAGCTAAGAAAGAGTTGGAGAGGATTGCCGGAGACAATCAGATCACGGGGCAGGACGTAGACTGGACGGATATGGGAGACAATGAAAAAACTGAGGAAGAGGAAGTTAATGAGCCGGATCAAGAAGAGAGTGAGGTAGAAGATGAATCTGTTGAAGAACCAGCAGGAGGCGGAGACGATAGATAGTGTATACATAGATTTGGAAGCACAGCTCATGCAGAATATCGCTCGACATCTTCGAGACTGGGATAAGCCGATTGACACTGACAGGTGGCTGATGCAGAAACTGTCAGAGATTGGAAAACTCAACAAGGAAAATATCAAGATTATTGCTCAGATGTCCGGTATCAGTCAGACGGCGGCGGAACGGATGCTATTTGAAGCCGCGGAAGAGGCGGTTAAAATGATGGAACCGGGATTTCGTTATATGGCTAGGCAAGGGTTGATTGATTCGGTTGTTGAAGCCGATAAAAGCAAAAACGTGAAACAGGTTATGAAGAACTTGCAGAAGCAGGCGAAAGATTCGCTGAACCTTACGAATACAACGATGCTGCATAAGACACAAGAAGCGTTCAAGAGCCTTATACAGAATACGGCAGAAGAAGCGTTGAAGATTCTGAATAGCAATACCGCTGCTGCTATTACGGGTGCAGAGGCAAGACAGCAGGCACTTCGGAAAACAATTCGCCAATTCAACGATAAAGGAATTACTGGATTTGTCGATAAAAGTGGAAGAAATTGGACACCAGAGGCATATGTTAATATGTGTATGCGTACAACGTCCAGCAGCGTGGCAAATGAAGTGCAGACGGCTCGGTGTGAGGATATGGGAGTGAATCTGATACAGATTGATAGTCATTCCGGAGCACGTCCTAAATGTGCAAAAGACCAGGGCAAGATATTTGACCTGAATAATGGCAGTGGTTTTACAGAGGACCTTAACGGAAGAAAAATACGGTATTATCCTTGGAACTCATCCAGCTATGGAGAGCCGGATGGCATACTCGGAATCAACTGTGGGCATCATAAGTTTCCGTTTGTTCCGGGAGTAAATATACAGCGTTACTTTCCTACGGATGACCTTGATGCAAACAATAAGCTTTACAAGCAGACGCAAGTACAGAGGGCACTTGAACGTGATGTAAGGAAACAGAAGCGAGAGTGTATGCTGTATGATGAGCTAGGATGTGAGGAAGCTTTTAAATCTGCATCTGTAGAGTTAAAGATGAAAGAGAAGCGGTTAAAGGACTATGTAGATGGACATAAGAATTTGCATCGCAGAAGAGACCGTGAGCAGGTGGTTGGCTTTGACAAGAGGATATCGACTCATGTTATTGAAAATAATAAAAAGTATCAGAAAGAGCTTGCAGAAAAAGCGAAAAATGATAAGATAATATCAGAGATAAAAGAGGCTGGGATGAGAGGAGAGATAAATCTGAAGCCTAACATTCCGGATACAAAAGAGCTATCCTTTGATGATACGCATATTAATGGAGAAAGACAACACGAGGTAACGGAAAAAGAAGCGAAAGAGTATATCGAAAACGCAAGATTTTCTGTGACAAAATGGAATGGAAAATATACCAATTATTTCAGTGATGATGGAGCAGCTTATGTGGATAATGAGAAAAGACATATAAGAACGGCATTTAAGAAAGAACAATATGACGATGCTACAAGAAAAGCAATGGAGGTGTTAAAACGTGAGCGGTCCTGATCATGTAATGTGTCCGTTGGTGGATGCAGAAATTGAAAATATCGATTGCATAGAAAATTCAGATGCTGTTGACGGAATGTTGAAGAAAGACAGCGTGCCGGAAAGATTTAAAAAGAAATCTGAATGGGAAGATATCTGTAAAAATTGTAAATGGCACAATTACTAATACCACAGGTCGAAAAGGTCTGTGGTATTTTTATACACATTTTTAAGAAAGGAAAGGAGATGCAACATGAGGATTCCAGAAAAAGTAAAGGTTTTGTACAAAGAGTACCGGATATCTGAACAGGTAAATATTCATGATGAGAAGGGTGAACTGTTCGGACAAATCCAGTACCTTCCACAGGAAATCGTTCTGAATGCAGATGCGGAAGAAGAACAGAAGAAAGCAACTCTTGTACATGAAATTGTTCATGCACTGGATGAGATGTATGGTATCGGCTTGAAGGAAAAACAAGTTGAAAAACTTGGAACTGCGTTGTATATGCTACAGAAAGATAATCCGGGATTGTTTTCAGAGTGAAAGGCGGTGATCCAGTTATCTCCCACCGGCAGGGAATGACCGGAATAGTAAAGGAGTGATGCTATTTGATTGAGGTACATATCACGCAGAACAGCTTGACCGTAAAAGGACATGCTGGATATGCGGAGAGGGGGAAAGATATTGTGTGCGCTGCGGTGTCGGCATTAGCACAAGGGTTGGTGCACTCGCTCAGTGTTTTGACAGATGATGAGATATCTGCAGAAGTAAAGAGCGGGCATATTAGGATGGAATATGAGAATCTTTCAGAACAGGGGAAACTGCTGATTGATTCTTTTTTTATTGCTGTAAGTGACATTCAAGATGCTTATGGAGAGGAATACGTACAAATACAGTAATACGGTCGCCGAACGGGCGTTAAACGGCTTAAAGAAAGGAAGGTACTAAAAATGAAGTACATGAACATGAAGAAAAAATACCAGACACTTGATCTACAGTTATTTGCTGGAGAAGATGAAGGTGGAACTGACGGAGAAGATTCCGGTGACGGTGACGACCAGGACGACGATGAGTCGGACGAAGACGGGGAAGAGGAAAAGAAATTTACTCAAAAAGATGTGGATGAGACTGTAAAGAAACGCCTTGCTAGAGAAAAACGCAAGTGGCAGAGAGAGCAGCAGAAAAAGTCTACGAAGAAACCAGACGGGCATGAAGAATCCGGAGAAAGCAGCAAGGAAGAAGACACAGAAAAAGCTGAAGCAATCAGCAAAGCTTCTAAGTTAGAGGCGAAGGTTGCATGTTATGAAGCTGGTGTGTCAAAGGACTCTGTAGATGATGTGACAGCTTTGGCCAGAGCTTACATGGAAGCGGACGAAGATCTTGACCTTGAAGATGCTATCGAAAAAGTAGTAAAAAAATATCCTCAGTTCAAGAAGGGTGCTGCGGATCCGTACGAAGAAGAGGACGAAACCAGAGGAAAATCATGGGGGCAGAGACAGAATGGAAAGACACCAAAGAAAATGAGTGGTGTTGAAAAGAGATTCTATGAACTGAACCCAGACCTGAAGAAATAAAGGAGATTATAAGTATGCATTACAAAGATTTTATGAAGTACAAATTGACAATGGATTTACAGTTGTTCGCTCATGCACATCAGGAGAGATATTCTAATCTTGTGCTCGCGAAACTTAGAAAAACAACTATCTTTTCTAGCTTGTTTAATACACGCTACGAAGGTACGCCTACTGCTGGAGCGGTAAAAGTACCAGTGAGAGACACTGAGGTAAAAGTAGGGGATTATGATAAGTCTGCCGGTGGTTCTCTGTCTGATGGAACGACTACCTATCAGACAATGAATATCGACAAAGACAAATATGTCAACGAGCTTATTGACGGCTTTGATGCTGCGTCCGTTCCGGACAATCTTGTAGCTGACAGACTGGACTCCGCAGGATATGCAATGGGTGTATCTTTCGATACTGACCTGATTACACTGCTTACCACAAAAGGTACAGCATCTTCCAATACGACAGCAATTACCAAAGACACTGTCTATGATTCTGTTGTGGACGAAGTTGCAGCGCTGAAGAAGAAAGGACTCAAGCCGGAAGAGATGTGGCTTGCCGTTACAAACGAGACATACGCGCTGTTACTGAAATGCCCTGAATTCATTAAGGCATCTGATCTCGGCGATAATGTAGTTCAGAACGGACGTGTTGGCCGTATCGCAGGTCTTGACGTTTACGAGACTAATAATATTGCGGATAGCACAAAAGTCGAGTACATTATCGGAAACAGGATCTTCTGCCACTTTGTTGATGAATGGATGGTGCCGGTCACTGTGAATGATCTGAAGGATGGCAAACACATCGGTGCATCTGCTGTACAGGGACGTAGGGTATATGGCATGATGGTTTCCAGACCTACGACTGTAACGATTAAAAAACATGCGTAAGCAGTTAGGGGGCGGTTAAATGCCTTATGTAGATAGAGAATATTACGTTGGAACATTTAAAGGGGAGCCGGTAGAAGATACCGACTTCTCCTCGCTTTGCGAGCGTGCTGAGGGAATCATTGAGGAAATTACGAGGTACAGATTGAATCCGGTAACATTTTTGGTTATGAATGAATCTGTACAGGAATGTGTGAAAAATGCTGTTTGTGCACAGATTGAGTATTTAGATGCCAACGGCGGAGCTGATATGGACAACGGTGTAGATTTGCAGAGTGCCGGTCTTGGGAAGTTTAACTTCACCAAGGTGTCCGGTGCAAACGGAAGCACAGAACAGTCCATATATGCACCGAGAGCCGTCCGTATCTTAGCTCCTACTGGTCTTTTATACAGAGGGGGTGGTTGCTATTAGAGCGATACCGAAAAGCTTGCTGAATCACACGGTTACGCATGCAAAAATAAAAGATGCTGACCGATGGGGAACGGAGCAGATAACAAATAAGAAAACAGTAAAAAACGTGCGGCTTGAGCCATCTACAAAGGTAGTGCGAGATAAAAACAATGCAGAAGTGCAACTTGCGGCAACGCTGTTTTATGACTGCAAGAATAGCAGTCCGAGAGGTGTAGTATTCAAAACCGACGACATTATTATTTTTAATGGCGAGATGTTTAAGGTTCAGACAATTGAACCGCTGTATGATGCGCGCAAATTGCATCATTTCGAGTTGGGAATGATACGACATGGCTAAAATCAATACACGAGTGACATTTGATAAAGCGAAGGCATTAGCGCTTATGAAAGCAGCATCAAATAAAGCGTTGACTGTTATGGGAAATCAGGCATTGCAGGATATTAGCCAATATGTACCAAAAGACCAGCGTACACTTGAAAACAGTGGCCTGACGAACAGTGACAAGACTGCAACAGACGGGAAATTAACAATGCGGTGGTCTACTCCGTATGCGCAGTATCTTTGGAACGGCGATGTCATGTATGGAAATGCCGGAAATCGTACATATGGACCTGAAAAACTTACGTTCACATCTGCCCTTGCCCGTGAAGAATGGGCGAAGTACGCAAAAGAAGTACACGGAGAAGAATGGAAAAAGGTATATCAGGCAGCGATAAGGAGGGAGATGCGAAAATGACGCCACAGACTGAATTGCTTGATTTATTAGTCGAGACAGCAGAGAAACATTGTAATCTTGGGACAACAATATCTTTGAAAGAATTGAATCCAAGCGGTGGCATTTACGCTGAGCTCGGAGAAGGGTTTGGAAATAGTATGTATTATGACAAAAGCATGGAGAAAACGATCCCAGTGCTTTTTTTGTGCAGAAACAAAGACCAAAAGGTAGGGTTGGAACAGTTGGGTAGTATTTGCAACTACTTGCAACGATTGAAAGCGTATCCGAAAGGCGAGACATTCGCTTGGTTGGATACCACAATAGCAAAAGAACCAAACAAAATAGGGCGGGATGAGGATGGAGTTTATAACTTCTCGTGCATCCTGAACTGTAAAATATTTTATTAAGGAGGCAATTGAAGTGAAAAGATTAGATTTACAGAGATTTGCGGAGCAGGAACTTCCGGACAATACAATCACTCCGGAATTGAATTATGAAACAGAAGCATTTTTAAATATTGCAGAGGATAAGGGTACACCGCAGTGGGCGTCTTTAGCGGAATTGATGACAAATATGAGCCAGTCTTTGAATGAGGTATTGCATCAGACAACGTACTACGCAGACAAGGGATGGGGAAGCACGGAGGTTATCGGAGCACAGCTTACACTTACACTAACAGGAGCTGTGAAACCGGGAGATAAAGCGTGTGACTATATCCTCAGCGATAAAGTGATGTTTGAGCTTGGAAATGCAAGAAAAACTCATTTGAAATTACAGAAAGGTAAGAAAGTGATCATTTGGCCTATTACTCTTGCGAATATCACACCTGCATATGGAGATTCCGGAGCAGTAAATGCATTGACTGTGACTATTCACGGAAATGGCAGACCAGTAATTGGAACGACAGAATAAGGGTGGCGGATTGCCACTTTTTTTGATTACTCGAAAGGAGAAGAGAACAATGGCATATCAGGCGAAAAGAAAAGCAGCGTATACACAGGATTTTGAACTGGTGGATGAAAAAGGGAATGTTGCACACAGATTGTTGGTTGCGCTGGATCCAGGAAGCTGTATCGAAAAATTAAATCAGAAATATATTACTCTTGTAAGAACGAAGAATGAGTTGTCGAAGCTTGAGGGGGCGATGAACGGGAATCTTAATGAAAACGAAGAACTTGGAAAAGCGTATGAAACACTCGGAAAGGCATCGGTTGATTTGATAGAGGCTGTTTTCGGATCGGATGATACGAAGACGATTCTTGATTTTTACAATGGGCGATATATCGATATGATTTCGGAGGTAGCACCATTTATTACAACTGTTGTGATTCCGGATTTAAGACGAATCACACAGGAAAACAAGAAAGAAATACTTAACAAGTACAATCGAAAACAAAGACATGCGATTTTGAAAGGGTGGAAAAAGTGAACATCTTAACGGAAGCGCAAAATAATTTGATATGCACAAGCAAAGGAAAACTTGTTGTAAATCCGGCGTTTGATGTCGTGCTCGAAATACAGAATTTGTACAGAGAGTCAGAGCTGACAGATTTTGAAAAAATTAACTGCGCTTTGAAAATGTTGGTAAAAAATGATTGGAATCTAAAGAAATATACTCCAACAGAAAAGATATCTCTTTTAGAAGAAATTTATAAGAAATGCATCAATATTAAAAAGCGCCCACAAATAAAAAGAGCAACACTTCCGGTATTGGATTTTGAAGAGGATGGAGATTATATTTACGCATCATTCATGCAGGAGTATGGTATTGACCTAATTGATCAGCAAGGAAAACTTTCATGGAAAAAATTTATGTGGTTATTCAATGGTTTAGGAGCAGATACAAAAATCAAACGGGTAATGCACATCCGCGAGATGGAGATTCCGCAATTCAATGGAAAAAATCAAAAGCAGATACAGGAAATACAAGAGTTGAAATCTTATTATGCATTACCGGTTAAAGGTGGTGGAGGTCAGGGTGGTCTTGATCTGCTGTTTAGCACACTTGAGGGAATGGCAAAACATTAAAGGCGGGTGATAAAATTTGGCAAAAGGCGATGTAACATACGAACTCAGGGCAGACGACAGTAAGTTGGAGTCTGATATCAGTGAGGCGAATAAAAAGGTTGAAAAAGCAGTTAAGAATAGCGCCGATGAAACAGTCAAGATTGAAGAGCAAAAAACCGAGAAATTAAAAGAAGAATCAAATAAAAATATAAAAAATACAGAACAAGCCACTGAAAAAATTGCAGAAGCTTGGATTGAGGCGGGAAAAGATGCAGAAAAAGCAATGGATATCGATATTAAAGAAAAAGGTATCACGGTAGATGTAAAAGCGGATACTTCCGCTGCTGAAAACAAGATAAAGGAAGTAAGCAGAGATAAAAATATTGATGTTGATGTGAACGCAGATGTATCAGATGCAGAAAATAGTATTGAAGGACTTGGAGATACAGCAGAAAAAGTAGGAAATAAGATGGGAGATGCACTTGGAAATGTAGGTGGAAGTCTGAAATCTGCTTTTTCTGATGCAGCAAATGAATCAATTCCGCTCGTTGGAAAAGTAGGAGAGCTTACATCCGGTCTGTCAGGGTCCGCAGCTGCCGCAATTGGTGTAGGAGCCGCCGCTGTTGGTGTTGGTGCTTTAGCGGTGGGGACTGCAAATGATATTAGCGGTGCAATGAATGATTTTATTGCAATTACTGGGAAAAGTACTGAAGAGACAGAGCGTTATCAAGCCGTGATGGAAGATATTTATGCAAATAATTACGGAGAGAACTTCTCAGATATCGGACAAGCGATGGCAGATGTCACAAAGCAGCTAGGGGATATGGATGACGCAAGTCTCCAGAATGTGACGGAATCGGCATTTGCTTTAAGAGATACTTTTGGATACGACATACCGGAATCGACTAGGGCAGCTAAAGCAATGATGGATAACTTCGGAATCTCCGGTAATGATGCCATGAATCTGATAGCTGCCGGTGCACAGAACGGTTTAGATTATTCAGGGGAATTACTTGATAGTATATCGGAGTATTCTGTTCAGTTCGACAAGATGGGGCTTGGCGCAGAAGATATGTTTGCCATATTTCAAAAGGGTGCAGAATCTGGAGCATTTAATCTTGACAAAGTAGGTGATGCAGTAAAAGAAATGTCAATCCGTGTTGTAGATGGGTCAGAGACGACAAAACAGGGATTTGAATTACTCGGTTTAAATGCGGATGAGATGGCACAAAAATTCGCGGCTGGAGGAGAAACAGCAAAAGAAGCCTTTAACGAGACTTTGGATGCACTGGCAGCTATGGAAGACCCAATTGCGCAAAATACTGCAGGTGTAGATTTAATGGGAACTATGTGGGAAGATTTAGGACCAAATGTAGTGACAGCATTGTCAGACATAGGAGATGAAGCATACGCAACTGGCGAAGAATTAAATAAAATCAAAGATGTAAAATACGATGATTTGGGTTCAATGTTTGAGGAATTAAAGCGAAATGTAGAAGTTCTCTTAATTCCGCTCGGCGAGGCTTTACTACCGGTGCTCTCTGAATTGATTGAATCTGTTTTACCGATTCTGACAAGTTTATTAGGTCCTTTGATTAATTTGTTTTCTGAGTTGCTGACACCAATTTTAAGTTTGATACAACAGGCACTGCAACCACTTATGGATGCATTTTTATTTTTAATGGATAATGTGATTAGTCCTTTTATTTCGCTCGTCACTGGGCTTTTAGTTCCGGCTTTTTCGGGAGCGCTGGACGGAATGCTAAAGACAGCAAAAAATAATATTGGAAATATCACGAATATTTTTAGGAACATTATTGATTTTATAAAGAACGTATTTACTGGAAACTGGAAGGCAGCATGGGAAAATGTGAAAGATATTTTCAAAAGTATTGTGGATGGATTAGGAAATATTTTCAAAGCTCCACTAAATTTTATTATCGATGGAATCAATGGATTTCTAGGTGGTTTGAACAATATAAAGATTCCAGATTGGGTTCCGGGAGTAGGCGGCAAAGGGTTTAATATTCCTAAAATTCCGCGTCTTAAGGTCGGTATGGATTACGTACCGAGCGATTTCTTTCCAGCGTTTTTGGACGAGGGAGAATGGGTATTGACAAAAGAAGAGGCGAATCTTCTTAGGTCGCTCGGAGGGCTCGAAGGAATGGTTGCAATGAGTGGAAGTCTTAGAAGTGACAGTGTGAATGTAAATGTACAAGGTGGAGCAGGAATTGATTATGTGAGACTTGGAAATTCTGTCGCAGATGCACTGATACGCTCAGAAGTCGCGTTTAAGTGCGATGAGCGGATATTTGGTAGATTAGTAAAGGATGTGAAGTGATGCATGATATTTATTATGTAGGCAGTCAAAACGAAAAAGTAGATTTTCGCCAACTCCCATATAGGATTGTTGGTGGAAGTATTTTTGACGGCAATTACGATGCCGTTGAAGAAAATAATAGAATACAGGAATTTGAACGGAAGGTAACGGATAAAACATTGAGCATTGATATCAGTGCTGCAAATCAAGAAGAGCTTTGCAGTGCTATTGAGCAGTTGGAAAATGTGGTGGAGAAAGATATCGTAAATGTCACACCGGGAAAATTGTATGTTGGAAAAAGCTATTTAAAGTGCTGGATTACTGGAACGAGCAAGTCTCGGTGGGTTAATGATTTGGATGGAATCGGGAATGAATTGACGATAAAAAGCGATTATCCATATTGGATAACAGAACAACATTTTCAATTTTTGAAGCAGTCACAGGGAGGAGAGACGTCTCCGTGGTTGGAATATCCATTTGATTACCCGTATGAATATGCAAAAGTAAGAAACATGCAATATATCCAAAATGACCATTACGTCGCAAGTGGCTTTAAAATGATTATTTATGGACCATGTATAAATCCTTTGATTCGAATTTCCGGACATGTATATGAGCTTAGAACAACGCTCTATGACGGAGAATATGCAGTGATTGATTCAAGTACGAGATATGCGAAGGATAGGAAGATAATAAAAGTAAAAGCAGACGGCTCTATAGAGGATATATTTAGCACGAGAAATACAGAGAGTGATATATGGCAGAAGATACCTGCAGGAAGAAGCATTGTGTCATGGAGTGGTGCTTTTGGATTTGATATTATTCTTTTCAACGAGAGGGGGACACCGAGTTGGATTTTATCGTAACGGATAAATATGGACAGGATAAGGGGAATTTGAATCATTGTGGTGCTGAATTTGTTGTTGGCCAAGACGATGATTTTGAAATAAAAATCCCGAGTACACTTTTTCAGTCAGATTGGCATCAAAAGAACTGCCGAGTGTTTGCAGAAGATACCGAATATGGTGGTCTGATTAGAAGTATTAATCCAATTACAGGAGACCACATTGTGAAGCTTACCGGTCCAACTTGGAGGGGAATCCTGAATCAGAGAGCAATCAATCCGGAAAGTAATACGTATATAACTCTGAAAGGCGAAGCAAACGCGGTGCTTAAGCAATATATTATTCAGCTTGGACTGTCTGAAATATTTCAGGTGTCGAACATAAACAGCGGAATCAATATTGACTATAAGATTCCACTTCAAAGTATGCTGCTCGATGCGTTTTCAACTGCGCTTGAAAAAGTTGGGGCTAGGTTGGAAATTAAATATAAGCTTGGAGAGCCGAATGGAAAAGGTTATGTGTTGCTGGAAGCAAAAAAGATTGTGGATCACTCGAAAACGATTGAGGTGAGTGAGGATGGCAATGTAAAACTGAATATCCTTGACTATCAGAACGGAGTAAATCATCTAATTTGTTATGGAAAAGGAGAACTGCAAGAGAGACAGAGAGTTGATTTGTACGCTTGGCCGGATGGCAGCATACGCAAGGAGCAGTATTATACAGGTATTGATCTGATAGAACAGTACTATGAAAATACAAGCGCTGAGACAGTACAGGAGTTGGAGGAAGACGCACGAGAAAAATTTATTGATTTAATGAATTATAAGCAACTGAGGATTTCGGTATCTGATATGGATTTGGAACTTGGGGATATCGTAGGCGGAAGAGAAAGAGTTACTGGAATTTATATGACAGCTCCGGTTGTAAGAAAAATTGTATCTGTAACCGGAACAGGTAGGACGAGCATTGAATACAAATTGAAGGGAGAAGATTAATATGTCTAAAGCATTTATTGATACTACATTAATTGACGGGTTTGCAGACGGACCACACATAACAGAGGAACAGGTGGGGATTGCGAACCAAGGATTGTATGGTCCGGGCGACTATGTGCTTGATGAGGGTAAAAAATCAGAAGCACAAATCATAACAAACAACAGCATTCGTATTTTTGATGCAACATATGTGATACAAGGTCGGAGAGATGTGATTGCTGCAAATGATTACACAGATGTAAATATCGATAACGGTTCGCAAGGAATGAATCGGAATGACATTATTGTACGCCGGTATGAAAAAGATGAAAGTTCCGAAATTGAAAAAACGTCTTACGCAGTAATAAAAGGAACGCCTACATCTGGAACTGCATCAGATCCGGAAGTTACGACGGGGGTTATCCGGAATGGAGATACACTGCATGAGATGAAATTATACCGAGTGAAGTTGAACGGATTGAATATAGTGGCGGTAGAACCTCTGTTTGATGTGCTTATGAGCATGTCTACGATAAATAAAAGTTTGTCTTATATAAAAGACCACATCATCGAGAGTGGCAAAACGCAAATAGGCTCTATCGGAAGGTATAACTACTACGAGAAATATGCGAGTGGCAAGCTCGTGCAGTGGGGTGTAGCAAACTACTCGTATACGGACGGTTTCGGCAAAATAACTTATCCAATACCTTTTACGGGGAGTAAGGAAGATTATATGCTATTTGTACAAGGGCGATATATGAGTGGTAAGGTCGTAGAAATTATGGTAGCAGATAAGGTTACGATGAGTTATGGATACGCATATTCTTTGTATTCAGATAATACAAGACCTGATACACATAATTTCGATTGGTACGCAGTCGGGCGTTGGAAATAAACGCTATAATACTATTTCCAATGTCCGACAACGTAAGCATGTATAGTTGAGCTTCGCGATGTATCTCTTCCGAATTGCACGACCAAACCGTTTATGGCGCTATTGCTTGCATTGAGACTCGGACAGGCACCCCAAATTACGCCGTTATTACTTACACTCATTTGCATATTTAAAATTTTTGTTGCTGTTATTCCGAACCCGAAATTCGCGAATTTAGCATAATATAGTCCGGTTGTACCAATTTGATTCCATGCAAAATCAGAGTTGTTAGTAATGGTTTGTATGAAAGATTCAAACCAACCATTTTTATATTTTTTTACATATCCATTAGAGGTCCTTATGATTTCGTAGGATGTATCGGACAAACTTTTATTTTTTAAATAGATGCCACCGGACAACTCCGGTAGAAAGGGAAAAATATATGGAAATTCGAGCAAGACCTTAAGTGGGTCTTATTTTTGTACGTTTTTTAATCAGAGAAAGAAAGGAAAGTGAGGTATATGAAGAAAATGGATAAGTTATTTAATTGGATTAGCATCGCATCCGGAGCAGTCGGTGGATTTATCGTCTACTGGCTCGGAGGTTGGGATGTCTTACTTAAAACGATTGTATTTCTTGCAATTGTAGACTATATCACGGGAATCATCAAAGGAATTTACACAAAAGAGCTGTCCTCGGAAATTGGATTTAAAGGACTATTAAAGAAAATCGTAATGTTTATTGTAATTGCGGTAGCATTTGCAATCCAGGAGTTGCTTGGAGGAAAGGTACCGCTTCGTGAGGTTGTGATTATGTTCTATATTGCAAATGAAGCGCTTAGCCTTTTGGAGAACGCAGCAGTATTCATTCCGATTCCGGAAAAACTGAAAGAGGTTTTATTGCAGTTAAGAGAAAAAGATACAGAGGTTTCAGAGGGCGAATAATCGCCCTCAGCATAAAATGAAAGAGAGGAAAAGAAAATGGGAATGAAATTTGAACAAGCATTAAAAGAAATGAAGAAAGGAATCCCGATGAAATTGCCTTCGTGGGGAGGCTATTGGTGCTGGGACGAAGAAGCGCAGACAATTATCATGTACACAAAAGACAAACAGCGATTAGATATCAGAGAAACACAGCGAGTTGAATATACATTAATGAATGTGCTTTCAGATGAATGGATTCCGGCAGACGGAAATAATTGTCCGGTACTCGGCGGAGAAGCGACATTTTCTTTTGGGGAAGCAATTAAATATGTGAAACGAGGCTTGAAAGTGGCTCGAAAAGGTTGGAATGGAAAGAAACAGTATATCCAACTTGCAACAGGCATTTCGTACACGCTCGAAAACGAAGTTGTTAATTGTGAACATGAAGCGATCGGCAATGCAGCAATTGCTTTTGTAGGAACAAGTGGTGTGCAGATGGGATGGCTTGCGAGTCAGGCGGACATGTTGGCAGAAGACTGGGTAATTGTAGAGTAGAAAGGAGATTTTATTATGGCAAAGATTTGCTTAGACGCAGGTCACGGCGGACGTGACAGTGGAGCAGTAGGCTTCGGAAGATTGGAGAAAGACGACGTATTAAGAATGACTTTAAGAGTTGGAACGATTTTATCCAGCAAGGGACACGAGATTTATTATACAAGAGATACAGACATCTATGAGAGCCCGATTACAAAAGCAACAGAAGCTAATAATGCAGGAGCAGACTTTTTCGCGAGTTTCCACCGCAACTCTGCAGCGAGCGCTGAAGCATCCGGATATGAGACGCTTGTATATGCGATTGCGGATAAAGCTGCAGTCTGCGCGGATTATGTGAATGCAGAGATGGAGAAGCTTGGATTCCGGAACCGAGGGACAAAGACAAGAACAGACTTGACGGTATTAAACAGCACAAAGATGCAGGCGGTGTTGTTCGAGACAGGGTTTATCTCGAATGCAAATGATAATGCTTTATTCGATGCGAAATTCGAAGCAATCTGCAATGTGCTTGCGAACGGTATCTTAAAAGCAGTAGGAGATAGTACGGTTTCCGGCGGTGGTAGCGTACAGGTTACACCTACACCAATTCCGCCATCGAATAAAAAGGAGCTTGGACATGTAGATTGTACTTACCAGTGCTATACAGACCGCTGGTGGGCACCTGTGCATAATCAAGATGATTGGGGCGGTAAAGGCGATGATTATGCAATTCGCTACATCGGTATCTGTGTAAGCAAGGGCTCTATTAAGGGACGTGTGTACACACGCAAGAGCGGATGGTTGCCGTGGCTGACATTTACAAACTCTTACAACACAAATGACCTTGTAAATGGAGTTCTCGGAGATGGCTCAGAAATCCTTGCAATCGAGCTTTACTACTACACGCCGGACGGGTACATGTACAAAGAGGTACATTACCGAGTTTCTGTTGAGGGGAACAGCTCTTTCTACACTAAACAGGTAGATAATCAAAAAAGCGATGGCATGGACGGATATGCCGGAGACAAAAAGAGATTCCTGGACAAATTCCAAGCGTGGATTGAGTAAAAAAAAACAGCCTCAACTTATTGAAGTTGGGCTGAGATATTGTATCATCTTACAAAATTTAATAAAACATAATAAAACGGTTTACAACACGTTTACAACAAAAATGCCTGTAAACGGCGTATTTATGTAAAATTATTTTACATAGATTTAACATTACTTGCGTTTTAGATTTAACAGAGGTTCGATATGATATGACCTGTGAAGAAGTTAAGGAATAAAAATCTTTTACTGAAAAAGGAGAAATGTAAAAATGAAAATGAAAAAGTTTTTAGCGTTAACAGCAACAGTAGCAATGGTAGCCTCAATGGCAGTTGGATGTGGAAACTCAGGTAATTCAGAAAAAACAGATGGAAAAGCAGAGACAGAATTTGATGCGGCAAATGATATCTCAGTTGTTTCAAGAGAAGATGGTTCAGGAACAAGAGGAGCATTTATCGAGTTGTTCGGAATCGAAGAAAAAGATGCTTCAGGAGAAAAAGTGGATAACACAACAGAAGAGGCGAACATTACAAACAGTACATCTGTTATGTTGTCAACAGTGGCAGATAATGAGTATGCAATCGGATATGTTTCACTTGGCTCTTTAAATGACACTGTAAAAGCATTGAAAGTAGATGGGGCAGAGCCAACAGAAGAAAACATCAAATCTGGCGAATACAAAGTGGCAAGACCGTTTAACATTGCAACAAAAGGTGAAGTAAGCGAAGTAGCTCAGGACTTTATCGACTTTATCTTGAGTACGGAAGGTCAGGCAGTTGTGTCAGAAAGTGGATATATCGCTTTGGATGACGTGCAGGCATATGCAGGAAGCAAACCAGCGGGTAAAGTATCCATTGCAGGTTCATCTTCCATCACACCGGTTATGGAAAAATTAAAAGAAGCATATTTAAAAATAAATCCATCAGCAGAAATTGAAATTCAGGAAAGTGATTCTACAACAGGTATGACATCTGTAGCAGACGGTATCTGTGACATCGGAATGGCATCTAGAGAAGTGAAAGATGAAGAGCTTGCAAAGGGATTGAAAGCAACTGTAATCGCAACAGATGGTATCGCAGTGATTGTCAACAAAGCAAACACATTGGATGACATTACAAGTGATCAGGTAAAAGCAATCTATGTTGGTGATGCACTTTCATGGGATGAAATTATAAAATAAGTAGAGGGAACGAAAGACGATGAAAAAAGCATGGAACGAGAAATTCATGCAGGGAGTGTTCTTCATTGCCGCCTGTGCTTCGGTGCTGGCGGTAGCTCTCATTTGTGTATTTTTATTTGCAAATGGGATTCCTGCGATGAAAGAAATCGGATTTTTACAATTTTTAAGTGGTGAGCGTTGGAGACCTTCTAATGATATCTATGGAATCTTCCCGATGATTGTGGGAAGCATTTATGTGACTGCTGGAGCAATTCTTTTTGGAGTGCCGATTGGAATTTTGACATCGATATTCATGGCGAAATATTGCCCGAAGAAAATTTATCCAGTATTAAAAGGTGCGACAGAGCTTTTAGCGGGAATTCCATCTGTAGTATATGGATTTTTCGGACTGGTTGTGATGGTTCCGATGATTCGAGAACTTGGTATGACATTGAAGCGTGCGGGAATCGTAAAATCAGCAGGAGATGGAAACAGTATGCTGACAGCATCTATCTTGCTTGGAATGATGATTTTGCCAACCATCATCGGTGTGACAGAATCAGCAATCAGAAGTGTTCCGAATCAGTATTATGAAGGAGCGCTTGCACTTGGAGCGACGCATGAAAGAAGTATTTTTGCGGTCGTTCTTCCGGCGGCAAAATCAGGTGTGGTAGCCGGAATCGTACTTGGAATCGGGCGTGCGATCGGAGAGACAATGGCTGTCATCATGGTTGCAGGAAATCAGGCGAGAATGCCGGTAAGTATTATGATGGGTGTGCGTACAATGACTGCGAACATTGTCATTGAGATGGGGTATGCAACCGGACTACACAGAGAGGCATTGATTGCGACAGCAGTTGTACTGTTTGTATTTATCCTGATTATTAATCTTTCTGTATCATTGTTAAATAGGAGGGGACACCGTGACTAGAAGTATAGGAGAAAAACTGCGTTCTTATAAAAGAACACCGGGGTCATTTGTTTTGATGCTCCTCGTGATGCTCTCTGCAATCATAACATTTGCAGTGTTATTATTTTTAATTGCATATATTTTGATCAACGGAATCCCGCATATTAAGCCGGAATTGTTTGCGTTGAAATACACAAGTGAAAATGGATCGTTGTTCCCTGCTTTGATTAATACGATTATTATGACGGCGTTGTCTTTGATCATTGCAGTTCCGTTTGGAATTTTCTCTGCAATTTTTCTTGTGGAATATGCCAAACGAGGAAATAAATTTATCAATGTTATCCGTATTACGACGGAGACATTGTCTGGAATTCCATCGATTGTATATGGACTTTTTGGAATGTTGTTTTTTGTTACAACATTAAAATGGGGGTACTCTTTGCTGGCGGGAGCGTTTACATTGTCGATCATGATTCTTCCGCTCATCATGCGTACTACAGAAGAGGCATTAAAAGCAGTTCCCGACAGTTATCGGGAAGGAAGTTTTGGACTTGGAGCGGGTAAACTTCGAACAGTGTTTCGAATTGTGCTTCCATCGGCAGTGCCTGGAATTTTAGCAGGTGTTATTCTTGCGGTTGGAAGAATTGTCGGTGAGACGGCAGCATTGATTTATACAGCCGGAACAGTTGCAGATATCCCGGATGGAGTGATGGGATCAGGAAGAACGCTGGCGGTTCATATGTACAGTATGTCAAGAGAAGGGCTTCATATGGATCAGGCGTATGCAACAGCAGTAGTACTGCTTGTACTTGTGATCGGAATTAACTGTCTGTCAGGATTTATAGCGAAAAAGATAACGAAAGGAAACGGAAATGGCGAAAATTAGTATCAAAAATCTGGATCTTTATTACAGTGATTTTAAAGCACTGAAAAATGTGAATTTAGATATAGAGGCAAATAAAATTACGGCGTTTATCGGGCCGAGCGGATGTGGAAAATCAACACTCTTAAAATCGTTGAACCGCATGAACGACCTTGTGGAAGGATGTAAGATTGAAGGGGAAATCTTACTGGACAATCAAAATATTTATAAAAGTATGGACGTAAATCTTTTGAGAAAACGTGTTGGAATGGTATTTCAGAAACCAAATCCGTTTCCGATGAGTATTTATGACAACATTGCATTTGGGCCGAGAACACATGGAATTCGCTCCAAAGCAAAACTGGATGATATTGTAGAAAAATCATTGCGAGATGCGGCAATCTGGGAGGAGACAAAGGATAGATTGAAAAAGAGCGCTCTTGGTATGTCTGGTGGACAGCAGCAGAGATTGTGTATTGCGCGTGCGCTGGCGGTACAACCGGAAGTGCTTTTGATGGACGAGCCTACATCGGCTCTTGACCCGATTTCTACCTCGAAGATAGAAGACCTTGCGATGGAATTGAAAAAAGATTATACTATTGTTATGGTTACACATAATATGCAGCAGGCTGTTCGTGTGTCTGATAATACTGCCTTTTTCCTTTTGGGAGAAGTGATTGAATATAATGAGACAGAGAAGTTGTTCTCAATTCCGTCGGATAAACGGACAGAAGATTATATTACAGGGAGGTTCGGATAGTATGAGAAATAAGTTTGACATGCAGTTAGAAAATTTAAGTGCCCAGTTAATTAATATGGGAAGTCTCTGCGAAAAAGCGATTGCAAATGTGGCAAAAGCAATTCAAAAAGGAGACTTAGAGCTTGCGAGACTTGTAATGAAAGAAGACGAAGAAATCGATCAGATGGAAAAAGACATCGAAAGATTGTGTTTGAAGCTTTTGCTGCAGCAGCAGCCTGTAGCCCGTGACCTGCGTCAGATTTCCGCAGCCTTAAAGATGATCACGGATATGGAGCGTATCGGGGACCAGACTTCTGATATTGCAGATATTATTATCGGAGCAGGCATGTCTGAGGCAAGGGAGATTCCTGTTATTGGAAAGATGGCGGAAGCTACAAGTAAGATGGTGAATGACAGTGTCCTTGCATATGTGAATAAAGATTTGGAACTTGCGAGAAAAGTAATGCTTGCAGATGATGAGGTAGATAAATTGTTTGACCAGACAAAGCAAAAGCTGGTAAAATTAATTGCTGAGGATCATGGAAATCAGGGAGAAAAGGCAATCGATCTGATTATGATCACAAAATATTTGGAGCGTATCGGAGACCATGCGACAAATATTGCGGAATGGGTAGAATTTTCTATCACAGGTGTACACAAAGGAATGGCAGCTGTATAGGAAAAGATAAAGGAGAATCAAGGGATGATATATTGTGTAGAAGACGATGGAAATATTCGGGAACTGGTAGTATACACATTGAACACGACGGGGATGGAAGCCCGTGGGTTTGAAGATGGAAAATCCTTTATGGAAGCTTTGGCGTTTGAGACGCCAGAGCTTATTTTGCTTGATATCATGCTTCCAGGTGAAGATGGACTATCATTGTTAAAGAAACTTAAGAATTCGGCAAAGACAAAGGAAATACCGGTCATTATGGTGACAGCAAAAGGGGCGGAGTATGACAAAGTAGTAGGGCTTGATGGTGGAGCGGATGACTATGTGACAAAACCGTTTGGAATGATGGAGTTGGTATCACGAATCAAGGCAGTGCTTCGAAGAACAAAAAAAGAGAAGGAAGAGGGACAGTATTCTGTCGGCAGCCTTTCCATGGATTTGAAAAAGCATGTAGTGTTTGTGGATGGAAAACAGGTGACTCTTACGTTGAAAGAATTTGAACTGCTCGGTCGCCTTGTGCAGAACCAGAATATTGTGTTGACAAGAGACCGTTTATTAGAGGAAGTATGGGGATATGATTTTGACGGAGAGACACGTACAGTGGATGTTCATGTGCGAACACTCAGACAGAAACTTGGAAGCGCCGGTGATATGATTCAGACTGTGCGGGGAGTCGGCTACAGATTAGGTGAGATCAATGAGAGCTAAAATACAAAAAAGTATGCTTTTAGTACTTTGCATTACACTTCTTATAACCTTTTCGCTTTTGATTGCGGCTACGTATTTCCAGTCTTTGAATAATATGAAAGAAGAGCTAAAGCAGGAGGCAGTATATATTCAGACGGCAATCAACATATCCGGGACAAAGTATCTGGAAGATATGGATGCGGCACAGGTGAAGACGAGGCTGACAGTGATTGATGAGAATGGCACTGTTTTATATGATTCAAAAGAAGATGATTTCACATTTGAAAATCACAAAGAGAGAAAAGAAGTCAAGGATGCATTTGCAAATGGTTGGGGGGAAGATTTGAGAAAGTCGAACACCTTAGGAGAGCAGACATATTACTACGCGCTGACCTTGAATGATGGAAATATCCTGCGAGTTGCAAAAACAGTAGATAATGTGCAGCCGGCAATTATGGATATGCTGCCTTATATGGCGGTAATTGCGGTTGGAATGTTTTGCTTTGCCTATTTTCTTGCAAAATGGCAGACGTCGAGATTGATACGCCCAATTAATAATCTGAATTTGGAAGAACCGCTTGAGAACAATGTATATGAAGAATTGAAACCATTGTTGCTAAGTATTGACAAACAGAACAAAGAAAAAGAGGCTGTGGCAAACATGCGAAAGGAATTTTCTGCAAATGTTTCTCATGAATTGAAGACACCGCTTACTTCTATTTCTGGATATGCTGAGATTATGAAGAGCGGACTTGTGAAACCGGATGACATGATTGGATTTTCTGAGCGGATATATAATGAGGCAAGTCGTCTGATTACCTTGATTGAAGATATTATTAAGTTGTCTAAGTTGGATGAGGGGAATGTGGAAATCGAACAGGAGGATGTGGATTTATTCGGATTAGCGCGGGAAATTTGCAGCAGATTGGCACCGCAGGCAGAGAAGAAGAAAGTTCATCTGGAAGTGATTGGAGAAACGGTGATTTATCATGGTGTAAAAAGAATTTTGGATGAGATGATCTACAACGTCTGTGAAAATGCGATCAAGTATAATGTGTCAGGCGGTGAAGTGAAAATCTGGGCGGGCAATACACTCAAAGGACCGAAAGTGATTGTTCAGGATACCGGGATTGGAATACCGGAAGACCAGAAAGAACGTATTTTCGAGCGCTTTTACCGTGTGGATAAAAGTCATTCAAAAGAGACCGGAGGAACCGGTCTCGGACTTTCGATTGTGAAGCACGGTGCGATTTTGCACAATGCAGAGATTACAGTGAACAGTAAAGTTGGAGAAGGAACAAGAATGGAGATTTTGTTTGAGCGTAAATAATAAAAAATAGAATGTGCGGATGTTGCACATTCTATTTTTTGTGAAAGATTATGCTTCTACAAATACTTCTTTACCCATTCCGCAGATTGGACATACCCAATCTTCCGGGATATCTTCAAAAGCTGTTCCAGGAGCGATTCCGTTATCTGGATCACCAACTTCTGGATCGTATTCATAGCCACATGGTTCACAAATATATTTCTTCATAGTAATACCTCCTTATAAATAACATGATAGATCAGTTACTATCATAATCTTTTTGACAAAATTTATTCTAGCAGAATTTTTGGTAAATGTCTAGACAAAAATAGTAATCTTTCCTATTTTGTGCAATTTGCATAGATGTTATGTCTGAAAAGTTTGTGCATATATTAATAAAAAGAGAGAGTGGGTGTTTGGATGAAGAGAAAAAGTCTGATGTCTGTATTGGTTTGCTTGTTTATTTTAGGAACGTGTGTGGGTGCGGTGAGAGAAATATCTGTAAGCAACACAGTCAACGGCAGAGAATTGCCGATTTATTCTGTGGAGACAGAAGCAAAGCGGGTGGCGCTTTCCTTTGATGCAACATGGGGAAATGAATATATGAAGCAGATTTTGGATGTGCTGGATAAATATGATGTGAAGGCAACGTTTTTTCTTACAGGAAACTGGGTAGGAAAATATCCGGAAGATGTAAAACAGATTCAGCTTGCAGGGCACGATATCGGAAATCATAGTGAGAATCACAAATCGATGAGCCAGCTCTCAAAGGAAGCTTGCAAAGAAGAAATTGTATCTGTACACGAAAAAGTAAAAGCTTTGACGGGGATGGAGATGAAATTGTTTCGAGTTCCTTATGGAGATTATGATGATCAAGTGATCAAGACAGCAAAAGCTTGTGGGTATGAAGTGATACAGTGGTCGATTGATTCTCAGGATTGGAAGGATTATGGGAAGGAGAGCATTGTAAAAACTATTTTAGAAAATAAAGAATTAAAAGGTGGGGCGATTATTTTGCTGCATAGTGGAGCAAAATATACAAAAGATGCTTTGGAATCTGTGATTTTGGGGCTTCGAGAACAAGGATATGAATTGGTTCCGGTATCAGAACTGATTTATAAAGAAAATTATCATTTGGATGTGACCGGAAGACAGATAAAAAATAAATGAGAAATTAAGACTGATAAAATCATTTTAGAAGTAATTGACAAACGTAAAGCAGGTCGATATAATTATAAGAAACAAGGGCGTTTTCCGTAGAGTGAGAACGTCCATTTTTATTTCAGGATTTGGAGGGATATCAGTGAGAAACTATACAAAAAGAGACATATACAGACTTGTAGAAGAAGAGGATGTCGGCTTTATCCGGCTTCAATTTACAGATATATATGGAATGATGAAAAATATAGCAATCACGACAAACCAGCTGGAAAAAGCGCTGGATAACCGATGTGTGTTTGACGGTTCTTCCATCGAGGGATTTGCAAAGGATGAGGACTCGGATATGTATCTGTATCCGGATTTGAATACATTTGAGATTTTTCCGTGGAGACCACAGCAGGGAAAGGTTGCGAGACTCATTTGTGATGTGTATCGTCAGGACGGAACCCCTTTTGAGAATGATCCGCGGCATATTCTAAAAAAGACGGTTGAGAAAGCAAAATCTATGGGATATCAACTACAAGTAAGCCCGAAGTGTGAGTTCTTTTTGTTCCATACAGATGATCATGGACTCCCGACAACCGTATCCCATGAAAATGCAGGATATTTTGATTTGGGACCTTTGGATTTCGGGGAGAATGCAAGACGTGACATGGTCCTGACATTGGAGGATATGGGGTTTGAGATCGAGACTTCTCATCATGAAGCGGCTGCGGCACAACATGAGATTGATTTCCGATATGATGAGACATTGGCTGCCGCCGATAAGATGATGACATTTAAACTTGTGGTAAAGACGATTGCAAAACGGCACGGACTGCATGCAACATTTATGCCGAAACCAAAATCAGGAGAAAATGGTTCGGGTATGCATCTGAATATGTCTTTGACAAAAGACGGAGTGAATCTGTTCGCCGATGAGAATGGTGAGAATGGACTGAGTCAGGAAGCAAGTTATTTCATCGGAGGAATTATGGCGCATATTCAGGCGATTACACTGATCACCAATCCGATTGTAAATTCTTATAAAAGACTCGTGACAAGAAGAAAACCGGTATTTCGGATTCCGGCAGAGCGCGGGGAGAAAACGAGAGTTGAGTTTCGAAGTCCAGATCCATCTGCCAATCCATATCTCGCATTTGCAGTGTGTCTCGCGGCTGGATTAGAAGGAATTGAAAAGAAGATCCTTCCGCCGGAACACATGGAAAAATATAATGAGTTACTTCCCGGAAGTCTCCTGGAAGCAGTCAGAGCTTTTGAAGAGGATACATTTGTTCAAAATGTTTTGGGAGAAGATTTATCAGCCAAATATGTTATGGCAAAGAAAAATGAATATCAGCAGTTCCGAGAGTATGTGACAGGCTGGGAACTGGAAAAATATTTGCACAAGATTTGAGTCTTTCTGTAATGAATAACCCGTTGAGCCGAAGGAGGTAAGTATGAGTAAAATTATTGTTGTGTTTCCCAAAAAGGATACAGCAACGAATATTCGTAATATCTTAGTGCGAAATGGTCTGGCAGTTACAGGAATCGGGACGACAGGAGCCCAGGCAATACAAAGTGCGGAGACGTTGGATGAAGGAATTGTGATTTGCGGTTATAAGATGCTGGATATGATGTATACGGAATTGCGGGAATATCTGCCGGATACATTTGAGATGCTCGTGATCGCATCTCCGGATAAATGGGGAGATGGGATTGTAAACGGCGTGGTAGGACTTACGATGCCGCTGAAGGTGCATGATTTGCTCAGCACGCTGAACATGATGCTGCAGGCGATAGAAAGGCGGAGAAAGAAGAGGAATGCGAAGCCGAAAGCCCGCAGCGAGAAAGAACAGGCGTTACTGAGAGAAGCGAAAGTATTACTGATGAACCGTAACAACATGACTGAGGACGAGGCTCATCATTATTTGCAAAAATGTAGTATGGACAGTGGAACAAATATGGTAGAGACGGCACAGATGGTACTAAGTGTTATGTCAGGATAAGAGAGTTAGGAGAAATGAAATGAAATTTACGAAAATGCAAGGTTTGGGAAACGATTACGTATATGTGAATTGTTTTAAAGAGACTATTGAAAATCCGCCAGAGATGGCGAAAAAGGTAAGCAACCGGAATTTTGGAATCGGTTCAGACGGATTGATCATGATTAATCCGTCTGATGTGGCTGATTTTGAGATGGAGATGTACAACGCGGATGGTTCGAGAAGTGAGATGTGCGGGAACGGAATCCGCTGTGTTGGAAAGTATGTGTATGATTACGGTCTGACAGAGAAAGAGCACATCTCTGTTGAGACACTTGCCGGAATCAAATATTTAGATTTGACGGTGGAAGATGGAAAAGTGAAACTTGTAAAAGTAGATATGGGAAGTCCGGAGCTTGTGCCGGAAAATATTCCGATTGTGGCGGATGGGAACCGTGTGATTGATGAGCCTATCAACGTGAATGGAACTGAGTATCGTATGACCGGAGTCTCAATGGGAAATCCTCATGCGGTCGTCTATGTAGAAGATGTGAAAGGACTTGATATTGAGACAATCGGTCCGGCATTTGAGAATCATGAGCGTTTTCCGAATCGTGTGAATACAGAATTTGTGAAAGTGCTTGATCGAAATACAGTTGAGATGCGTGTGTGGGAACGTGGATCGGGAGAGACGATGGCCTGCGGAACGGGAGCGTGTGCAGTCGCAGTCGCATGTATTCTAAATGGATTTACAGAAGATAAAGTGACAGTAAAATTACTTGGAGGGGATTTACAAATCGAATGGGATAAAGAGGCGGACAAGATATATATGACCGGTCCGGCGGAAGTTTCATTTGACGGAGAAATAAACCTATAAACGGAGGAAAAAGAATATGTTTAAAATAAATGACAACTATTTGAAACTGCCGGGAAGCTATCTGTTTTCGACAATTGCAAAGAAAGTGGCTGCCTACACACAGGCAAATCCGGAACAGTCAATCATCCGGCTTGGAATCGGCGATGTGACACAACCGCTTGCTCCTGCGATTATTGATGCACTTCATACGGCGGTAGACGAGATGGGAGTGTCGGAGACATTTCATGGCTATGCGCCGGATTTGGGATATGAATTTTTAAGAAGTGCAATCGCAAAAAATGACTATGTCCAAAGAGGCTGCGACATCTCAGCGGACGAGATTTTTATTTCAGATGGTGCAAAATGCGATTCCGGAAATATTCAGGAGATTTTCAGTAAAGACAATAAAATTGCAGTATGTGATCCGGTTTACCCTGTGTATGTGGATACGAATGTCATGGCAGGGCGCACCGGAGTGTATGATGCAAAGACAGAGATGTGGAGCGATGTGATCTATATGCCATGTACTGCTGAAAATGGATTTGCACCGGAATTGCCAAAGGAGACACCGGATATCATCTATCTTTGTTTCCCGAATAACCCTACAGGTTCGACGATTACAAAAGAACAACTGCAGGTGTGGGTTGATTATGCGAATAAAGTCGGAGCTGTCATCATATATGATGCGGCGTATGAGGCATACATTTCAGAAGAAGATGTGCCGCACAGTATCTATGAATGTGATGGGGCGAGAACTTGCGCAATCGAACTTCGCAGTTTTTCAAAAAATGCTGGATTCACAGGTGTCCGTCTTGGATTTACAGTCATTCCAAAAGAGTTGAAATGTGGAGATGTGACACTGCATTCACTGTGGGCGAGACGTCATGGCACAAAATACAATGGGGCGCCGTATATCGTTCAGCGAGCAGGAGAGGCCGTGTATTCAGAGGCTGGAAAGGCGCAGCTGAAAGAGCAGGTGGCGTACTATATGAAAAATGCAAAGACGATTTCGAATGGCCTGAAAGAAGCGGGATACACTGTATCAGGTGGAGTCAATGCGCCATATATCTGGCTGAAAACACCTGATCAGATGACTTCGTGGGAGTTTTTTGATTATCTGTTAGAGAATGCAGGAATTGTTGGAACACCTGGATCTGGATTTGGTCCGAGCGGAGAAGGGTATTTCCGACTGACAGCGTTTGGAACATATGAAAATACAGTTGCAGCGATCGAGCGGATTCAAAAATTGTAATAAAACAAAGGAACGTGGGAAAAATTCTCACGTTCCTTAAAAAATAATTATCTATTTAAAATTAATTTTGTCAATTCAACTGGCTCTACAATTTTTCCGTCTTTGTATACACGCATGTTACCAGAAGCGATCTCATCAATTAAGATTACTTCGTCGTTGTTGTAACCAAATTCGAATTTGATATCCCATAAATCAAGACCGATTGATTTTAAATCATCAGCAACGATCTTTGTGATCTTTAATGTCTGTTCTTTCATGCTTTCGAACATCTCAGGTGTCATGATTCCCAGAGCTGCAAGACCTTCACTTGTAACAAGTGGATCGCCAAGAGCGTCATTTTTGAAAGTACATTCTACATATCCACCGTCTAATACAGTTCCGTCCTCCATGTACTCTCCGTATCTGCGGATAAAGCTTCCTGTTGCAACAAGGCGGCAGATTACTTCAAGTCCGTGTCCGAATACAGTTGCTGGAAGTACTTCCATAGTAGCTTCTTCTACATTTGCACTTACATAGTGTGTTTTGATTCCGGCTTCTTTTAATAATTCAAAATAATGAACAGAAGTCTCTAAGTTTGCTTTTCCGATTCCTTCGATTGTTAAACCAACAGCGTTTTCGCCTGGATCAAATACTCCGTCTTTTCCAGTACAGTCATCTTTAAATTTTAATAATACATTTCCGTTGTCAAGGCTAAATACGTCTTTTGTTTTTCCTTCATAAATCTTTTTCATCTTAAAATATCCTTTCTGTGTTTGAATTAAGGGCTAGAATAAAAACCTTACCTTTATTTTTTATCACAAAATTGGAATTTGTACAATTTATTTTTGGTAAAGATTTCAAAAAAAGTGATTTTGTATAAAAAAATAAAAAAAACAGATTAAAAATTAGATACATCGTATCTGTAATTCTATGATGTGTTCATTTGCATCTTCAGACTGATGGATGTCAACCCAAAGAATTTCAAGAACAGGATCGACAGGTGTCAATCCGTTTTTGGATGCATAGTCAAGCATTTTTGGTATATATGTGGCGTTTTGGTTGCAGCTTCCCTGATAGCAAAGTGAAAGATAATTACCGGCGGGAAGAGTGTCGTTTCCGTGCTCATCAATGATAAATACAGCCTGATAATCCTGAAAATGTTGTTTGCGCACATCGTTTAAAGCAAGAAGAGAGCCAATCCGATTATTTCCGATGATATAAAGATTATGTTCATCTTTATTTAACAGCTGCTTGATCAGAACGTCCATCTCCTCATCTGTCTGGTAACCGGACTGTATCATATGGCAATGTCTCGTATGGTGATAAGTCTGCTCTATGATGCCAAGAGGATGGCGCCTGACGTCTTTTAAAGTCTGAAGACGATTTTGAACATTTTCTCTCAGCGCATATAATTCTTTCAGTTTGTTATCAATTGCAGACAATTCCTGTTCAAACAGAGATTCGGTAGAGGTGATGCTGCGGTTATTCAGATAGTCTTTAATCTGTTCCATTGAAAAATCCAGATTTCGCAGGTCACGAATGACATTCAGACGCCAAATATCATGAAGGCTATATAGCCGGTAATCATTTTCGCTGCGCTTGGGAGTCAAAATCCCAAGTTTTTCATAATAACGCAAAGAATCCGTTCCAATGTGATAAAGTTTTGCGATTTCCCCAATTTTAAAATATTTTTTCATAATGCATATCTCCTATTTATTCGCTGGCAGGTACAGAGGTTTCGTCTAAATTGAAATTTTGGACAAAATCAATCAATAGTGACGATACCATAACGGTTATTACAGAAAAAATGATTCGTTCAAAAGGAATGTAAGACAAAGATAATCCAAGTACCAGAAAATCCGTAAACAGATAGGATCTGGAAAGGCGCCAACGCGTCACTTTTGAAATTGTGAGTGCCAGCGCGTCATCACCACCACTTGAACCGCCTTGCCGAACGATCAGACCAACTCCGATTCCGACAAAAATACCTCCAAGCAAAGCGCAGACAAGTGGATAAGGTGTCAGATTCGGAATGACCGGAGGGAATAATTCCCAAATTTCAAAAAACAAAGAGACGCTGAGCGTAGAGATAATGGAAATCTTGATAAATCTACCGCCCAAATATTTGAAGGCAAGCAGATAGCAGGAAATATCCAGTATCGGAGTGATAACAGAAGGAGAGATGCCAAACCAGTGATTGATAAGCAGCATCATGCCAAGCACGCCTCCTTCGGTAATTCCTGTCTGTTGATGAATATTGTAAATTCCAAAAGAACAAATGGCAGCGCCAAGTACGATCCATGTGATCTTTTTAAGAGTAAATCCGTCTGTGAACCGTTCCCAAATCGTTTTCATTATGAAGTACCTCCTAGATTTGATAATCAAATGGTAAACCTTAGTATAATGCCAAGGTCAAGGGATTTCTAGTGCGAATTGTAAGAAAAAACAAAAAAATAAAAAAAATTTAAAAAAGTGCTTGCAATTTTTTGAAATATATGTATAATAATATTTGTTCGCAAGAGAACACAGAACATTGCGGAATGGTGTAATGGTAGCACAGCAGACTCTGACTCTGTTAGTAGGGGTTCGAATCCCTTTTCCGTAGTTTAAACTTCATTGAATACAGTGAAGTTTTTATTTTCGGAGTGTGGCTCAGCTTGGTAGAGCGCTACGTTCGGGACGTAGAGGTCGCAAGTTCAAATCTTGTCACTCCGATTTTTTTATATCCATACCGGGAATCTTTGTTGATAAGATTTCCGGTATTTTTTTGTTGTCAAGACGCGCTTCCATTTTTTTTCAGAAGGAAGTATAATTTTATTAACAAAAGTTTCCGTTTGGCTTATAAAAAGAGGAGGATGTAGTATGAGTGAATCTAGAAATATTTTTTATCCACAAACAGAAATCACAACTGTTTTAGTTCCCGTAACACGAGGCTGTTCATTTAATCAGTGTGCATTTTGTTCCATGTACAAAGAGGAAGCATATGAAGAGGTGATGCTTCAGGAGATTGAATTTGAATTGATGAATGGAGAAACTTATACCGAACGTGTATTTTTGACAGGAGCAGATCCTCTTTCTGTTGGATATGAAAAAATGATGCGTATTTTAAAACTGATTCAAAAGTATTATCCGTACTGTGGATGTGTGGCTATGTATGCAGCTGTCCGCACGATAAACAATTATACTGTGGAAGAATTGAAACAGCTCCATGCGGCAGGGCTTAGACTTCTATATATAGGGTTTGAATCGGGAAGCGATGAAGTTTTGAAGAGCATCCGAAAGGGACATACCGTAAAAACAGCGATTGCTGTAGGAAAAAAATTAAATGAAGCAAGACTGCCATTCAATGCGATTGTCATGTATGGGATTGCAGGGGAAGGAAATTCAGAAGAGAACGCAAAAAAGACTGCAGAGATGTTAAATCAGTTTTCAGCAAGTAAGATCATTACTATGAATTTAACAGTATTTGCAAGTACAGAACTTGCAAAGATGGAACAGGAAGGGATGTTTGTGCAGGCTGGTATCAAAGAAAAAATATCCGAGGTGAGAATTCTTCTGGAAAATCTTGATGTGAAAAAAAGAACAGAATTTGATACGACACATGCCACAAATATTATAAAGTTATTGGGAACTCTGCCGGACGAAAAAGAAATACTGTTAGAGAAAATCAAAAATAATACTATGAAAAAACTTAAGGATGATAAAAAATAGAGAAAATGGATAGAAGTGGATGAAGAGGAGGGAACGGATGAGAAGAAAAAGATGTACGCTTTGTGGTGGGAAGCTGGTTAATGGAATTTGTCAGGAATGTGGACTGGATAACAGAAAGTCGGACAGTAGATATCAGACCAGAAATGGGACACCGCATTGGGGGAACGAAACGAACGAGAGAGGAAAGGTTCAAATTCCAAAAGAAAAGACTGGGAAGAAAACAGAGTTACAGAAGGCAAAATCTTCTACGATTGTCCAGGCAGAAAAGAAAACTTCCGGGAAAAAAGGGACAAAGATATTTGCGGGGATAGTTCTTTTTCTCTTTCTGATTAATATAGTCTCCTCGCTTGCAGGAGAAATCCAGGAATTTTTTATGGAAAGAAATTATCAGGTGGCAGATGAGTCTGATCCATATGCACAGACCGATGCGGTTCTGAGAGAAACGGGAGCATTTTTTGAAAATCAGCTGGTACAAGGGGAGTATGTTGTCGGGGTGCATATCCCGGAAGGAAAATATACCATAGAATTGATGGAAGGGTATGGCGGAATGCAGGTATTGGACATGGAACATAGCATCTATATCTATGAGTTTTTTTCGGAAGAGTATGAAGCGGGAACAGATTCTATTACAGAGTGTGAGGATGTGAGATTATTTGCGGGAGCGACAGTAAAGATCCTATCTTCTGGAGTACGGCTTCGCTTTTCATCAGAAAATGCACAGATAGAGGAAATGACTGGAATCAAAAATCCATTGACCGAACAAGTGCATCTGAAAGCGGGGGAGAAGTTGAGGGCAGGAAAAGACTTTGAAGCGGGAGTGTATAATTTGTATTATGAAGGGACAAAAGAGAGAGAATATGGGACGTTTGCGTGGCTGGTTCCCGGCACAGTTACCGAGGAGGCGAGAAAAGAGTATGATGCCTATACGGAGGTTGTGTTTGTAGAAGACAGACTGAGTGAGGTTGGAGGACTTCATTGCTGCAATATTGTACTTCCGGAGGATACGGTCATCTATTCCAAAGGAGTGGGCGTACGGCTTGTTCCAAGTGAAGTGATCGTGTCAGAAGATTATGCATCAGCTTATGAATATATTGATACAGAAGAATAGAAATAGAACAGAAACGTGCAGATAGGGAAAAGAAGGGAAACTCAGGGATAAACTCAGACATTGCTTGACAAATATCTTTCCAGCCAATAAAATAAGACGTATGTTTGTAAAACATACAGGAAGATGCTGATATGCAGGCATTTGCAGCATCATTATTTATTTTTTATGAGGAGGAGCAGGATGAATCCGATTGTAGAATTTAAAAATGTCAGCAAGACATTCTATACAAAAAATGGTCCGTTTCAGGCGCTGAATCAGATTAATCTCGCAATCCAGGAAGGAGATATTTTTGGCATTATCGGTCTGAGTGGTGCGGGAAAAAGTACGCTTGTCCGGTGTATCAATTATCTGGAAGTACCGACAGAGGGAGAAGTACGGATTGCAGGACGCGATCTTGGGAAGATGAATCAGAAGGAACTGCGGAGACAGAGGCAGGAAATCGGGATGATTTTTCAGAATTTTAATCTTCTGATGCAGCGCAATGTGCTGGATAATATTTGTTTTCCACTGGAAATTGCAGGAGTGAAAAAAGCAGATGCAAGAAAGCGTGCAGAAGAGCTGTTAGAGATTGTAGGATTAAGCGATAAGGCGAAATCTTACCCATCACAGCTGTCAGGAGGACAGAAGCAGAGAGTGGCGATTGCCCGCGCGCTTGCGACAAATCCAAAGATCTTACTCTGCGATGAGGCAACAAGTGCACTTGATCCGACGACAACAAAGGCGATCCTTGCACTGTTAAAGGAGATCAACCAGAAATTTAAGATTACAATTGTGATCATTACCCATGAGATGGCGGTTGTAGAAGAAATCTGTAACCAGGTTGCGATCGTTGATGCGGGAAAACTTGTGGAGACAGGAAGTGCGACAGATGTATTTTCCAAGCCACAGACAGAGATTGCAAAGCAACTTGTATATAAGGAAGAGGCAAATCAGCTTGAGGTAGGCGGAAAGAGATATGTCCGTGTTGTATTTGACGGAAATTCTTCGTTTGAACCTGCCATTGCGGATATGATCTTGAATTGCAGAGTCCGCGTCAATATTATGGGGGCGGATATGAAGAATATCGATGGGAAAGCATATGGTCAGATGATCTTACAGATGCCAGATGAGGATGTGAAAGCGCAGCAGGCAATTCATTATCTGGAAGAGAGAAATATTATTGTAGAGGAGGTCACCGCACATGGAAACACAGGAACTCATTAAAATGCTCGCGGAAGGTTCGGTTGATACACTCTACATGACACTGGTATCAACGGCACTTGCATATGTGATTGGATTTCCGATGGGAATTGCTCTGATCGTGACAAGAAAGGATGGCTTAAAACCAATGTCGGCGGTGAATCGGATTTTGGATATTTTTGTAAATATTTTAAGATCTATTCCATTTTTGATCTTGTTGATCGCAGTGACCCCTCTGACAAAACTGATTGTCGGAAAAAGTTATGGCTCTACCGCTACGATTGTCCCGCTCGTTATTGCAGCGGCACCATTTATTGCGCGTATGATCGAGTCTTCTTTGTTGGAAGTAGAACACGGTGTTGTGGAGGCTGCGTTAAGTATGGGAGCTTCCCCGCTTAAAATCATCGTGAAAGTATTGATCCCGGAGGCGAAGACATCATTGATCGTAGGATGTACAATCGCACTTTCAACGATCCTCGGGTATTCTGCAATGGCAGGAGTTGTTGCCGGAGGTGGACTGGGTGATATTGCGATTCGATACGGATACCATCGATATCAGACTGACATCATGTTGATCACAGTCATTGTACTTGTATTGATCGTGCAGATTTTACAGGAAGTCGGAATGCAGATTTCCAAACGGACAGATAAGAGAGTGAGAGGATAAGGATATGAAGAATAGAAATGCAAAGAGAATATTGGCAGCAGGAGCAGCTGCTGTGCTTGCAGTTGGATTGACTGCATGTGGAGGAAAAGAAAACAAGGCAGATGATAAGACAATCACGGTGGCGGCTTCCCCGACACCACATGCTGAAATTTTAGAGGCGGCAAAGGATCTTTTAAAAGAGAAAGGATATACACTGGAAATCAAGGAATTTGATGATTATCCGCAGCAGAATGTTGTTGTGGATGAGGGAGAGTTTGATGCAAATTATTTCCAGCACCAGCCGTATTTGGATAATTTTAATGAAGAGAAGGGATCGGATCTGGTAAGTGCTGCAAAGATTCATTATGAGCCGCTGGGAATTTATCCAGGAGCATCCGAAGACCTTGAGAATATAAAGGACGGAGCAAAGATTGCTGTTCCAAATGATGCGACAAACGAGGCGAGAGCGCTTCTGCTTCTGGAAGAAAATGGAATTATCACATTGAAGGAAGATGCGGGATTGAATGCAACTAAGAAAGATGTGGAAGAAAATCCTCATAACATTGAGATTGTAGAGCTGGATGCCGCACAGATCGCGAGAGTGGTAGAGGAGCTGGATTTTGTCGTATTAAATGGAAATTATGCGCTGGATGCAGGATTTAATGTGCAGACAGATGCAATTGCAAAAGAAGAGGCCGATTCTGAGGCTGCTCAGACTTATGCGAACATTATTGCAGTGAAAAAGGAAAACAAAGATAGTGAGAAGATCAAAGCACTTGTGGAAGTACTTCAGAGTGAAGAGATTGGAAAATTTATCACAGACACTTATGAAGGTGCCGTGGTACCGATGAAATAATAGTGAATACAAGAGAGGACAGTGTTTCCGGCAAATGGTAGGACTGTTCTCGAAATATTAAAAAGCTGCCTGCAGCATGGGAAACGTTCCATAGTTGCAGGCAGCCTTTCTGTTAATGAATCCTGCTATTTAACAGGATATTCTAGGATATAATCATCCATTACAAACCCGCCGCCGATATCGCTGACTTGTTCTCGTGTCTGAATGAATCCAAAGTGTTTATAGATGGCGAGAGCAGACTCATTGCCACGGTTACAGGTCAGCCAGATTTTATCAAGGGAACGGACTTTACAAAGTTCTATCAAATTTTTCATAACTTTAGAACTGATGCCATTTCCACGAAAATCTTTGTGAATGTAAAGCTTGCTGAGGAAAAGACTTCCATTTTCTTCATGTACCCCAGCAAAACCTGCGAATGTATAATCGTGAATCAGCAGAAAATATTCATATCCATTTTGGATCTGCTCAAAAATAGAATCAAAAGAAAGAAATTTCTCAAGCATATAATCAATCTGCTCTTCGCTGATCAGAGCTGGAAAATACTCATGCCAGATTTCTTCCGCCATTGTTGCCACATTTAAAATAAGTTCTTCATTTGTTACCGGTAAAATTCTTAAATCATCCATTGAAAATAATCTGCCACTCAAAATGTGATTAAATATACTCATCACATCGAGAAATTGAAGTCCTCACGGATACTTCTTACTGTTTCAATGTGTATGCTTTGGCGATTGCAAGCAATACGCTACTCACAAGTTCTTGTACACTCCACAGTCGTAAATTCCCGAAATAGCCTTCGGTACATACTTACATTTGCGTTCATTATGCAATTTCGTAAGTCATAGCATCTCTTAGATTTAGTGAAGCATTGAAATCTCTATCTTCCATGTAACCACATTCACATTTGTAAATTCTATCAGAAAGTTTTAAATCTTTCTTAATACAACCACAATTGTGACACAGTTTGGAAGATGGATACCATCTGTCTACTACTCTTAACTCAATTCCATTTTCATTACATTTAGATTTTAATTTTGTTCGAAATTCATAGAACTTTTGTGAGGCAATGGTTTTTGATAGATGCTTGTTCTTTATCATTCCTGATATATTTAAATTTTCAATAGTGATATAAGATGGTTTGGTTTTTACCAACTCAGCTATTGTTTTGTTAATATAATCAGTTCGGATATTGTTTATCCTGTGATAAAGTTTCTGTACTTTAAGCTTTTGTTTTTGTATATTTTTTCTTTGAGTGGTCTCTCCTTTCTTTAAATTTTCATATTTACGAGAAAGACATCTTTGCTCTCTGCGTAATTGGTTTTCGAGTTTCTTTAATTTTGCTGTTTTATTGATATTTTTATAGGTTTTACCGTTAGAAACAATCGCAAAATTTTTCAATCCTAAATCAATTCCAATTCCTTCATTATTTTGATTGGTAATTCGAGTATCTGGAAGTTCTATAAGAACAGATACATAGTATCTGTCTGCTTTAACGGAAATAGTTCCACTTTTTATGTTCCATCCATCTTTTGATGTTGGAATATAACCTTTTTCTTTCAAACGTACCCAGCCTAATGTTGAAATTTTGATGCGATGTCTTTCACATAAACAATCCAAAGGATTGTTTTTCACAAAATACATTTTTACATCTGATTTACCTTTCTTTTTGAAATTTGGAAAAGCACTTTGACGTTTGAAAAATCTCCTAAAAGCAGTACATCCATCTTCAATGGATTTCTTTAAGGATTTAGAACTCACTTCTTTTATCCATTGATATTCAGGATGATTTGGTAAATACTCATTGTTAAGCCAGACACTAAAATGCTTACCACTCATAAATTTTTGACCATGTTCATAAAGTGCTTTGTTATGAGCTAGATAAAAATTGTAAATATATCTACATGTACCAATAGTCTTATTTATCTTAACTTTTTGTTCCTGTGTTGGATTGATTTCCGTCTTGAAGCTTTTAAGCAATTTCCACATCTCTTTCTATTTGTCTTTTATACTTACGAAGTCCGTACAATCTACAAGAAAATACATGAAGAATCGAAATAATATCTTGTACAAGTTCTTCTTGTGGTGATAATTCTTCGTTATTCACTACCACTATACTTGTATTGAATTTCATGCAAAATTTTTCAAACCAATCATAACCAAATCTAATAAATCTATCTTTATGGGTTACTATTATGGTTTTAATTTTTTGTTCCATTACTTCATCTAATAATTTGTTCCACTTTTTACGGTTGTAATTAAGACCACTTCCATAATCTTCAATACACTGGTCTACAATAATTCCTTTTGCATTACAAAACTGTCTTAAAAATGCAATTTGATTTAGTAAATCATCTTTTTGATTTCTTGTAGACACTCTAGCATAAATAACTACATGACGCTTATCATTTTCAGTATTTATACCTTTAAATTGTAGATACTGGTCATAAGTGTAATAGCGTCTATTAGTTGGAGTTCGGTTTGCTTTTAGAGTTCCTTCTCTGTCCCAACGTTGTAATGTCTTAACAGATACGCCTAAAAGTTCAGCAAAATCTTTTGGCTTATAATTTGTGATATTTGATGTATTCATTATAGCACTCTCCTTTGAGTATATTTAAACACATTTAATCACATTTGTTAATTATTTTAGGTTCTTAATATTTCCTCCTTTTTTCTTTTTGTTTATTGTAAGCGTTTCTTTACAATCTGTCAAAATTTAGTTAATTTTTTCCTGATTTTCCGATCAACTGGTAATAAAGAATAAAAGCTATTACAGCTGTAATGATTTCAGCAATCCAGAAAGCATGCCATACACCATGCACTCCAACTGTTTTGCTTAATACAAATGCAGCAGGAATGATCACTACAACATAACGTAAAAATGAAATCAGAAAAGACTGGATACCTTTTCCTAACGCTTCAAACGCACCTGCAGAAACAACAGAAACGGAAGAAGCTATAAATCCTGCACAAATAATACGAAGAGCGATCACACCTTCTGTCAATGTTTCAGGATTGTTTGTAAACATACTCATCAGTGTCTGTGGCACCACGAAACAAATAACCGTTCCAACAGCCATGATTCCAACAACGATCTCAAACGTCATAAGATAAATCTTGCGGACACGAGCTGATTCCTTTGCTCCATAATTATAACTCATGATCGGACGCATTCCCTGGATCATTCCATTTGCTGTTAGATATAAGAATGTTTGTAATTTGTAATAAACACCAAGTACAACAACATATGTTTGTGAAAATGATGCTAAGATCGCATTTAAAGCAGATACTAAGAAAGATGGCAGTGCCATATTTAAAGTTGCTGGAATTCCGATTGCATATAAGCGCTTAACGTAAACAGCTTCCAGCTTTAAGTAATCTTTTCTAATTTTCACATGAATTGGGCGTAATACATAAACAAGAAGATAAATGATCAGTGTACTGCTTTGACCGATACCTGTTGCAAGTGCTGCACCCTGAATTCCAAGTTTGGGGAAGAATCCGATTCCAAAGATCAAAAGCGGGTCTAATATGATATTTACAATACAGCCAGTCATTAAAGAGAGCATAGTGATCACCATATTTCCAACTGCCTGAAAAATCTTTTCAAAAGAAATACTTACCATAATGATCGTTGAAAACATTAATATAATTGTTGAATATTGTAATCCCATCCCAATAACAGTTTGATCATTCGTAAACATTGCAAGAAATGATGGCATGATCATTAATCCAACGATTGTAAGCAGAATTCCATGAATGACATTTAAAAACAATCCCTGAGTTGCAGCTTTATTGGCTTCCTTTGCTTTTCCTGCACCAAGAAACATTGCAATGACTGCATTAATTCCAACACCGAATCCAACCGCAATTGAGTTGATCAGATTTTGTACTGGGTATACAAGAGATAATGCAGTCATTGCATCTTCACTGATCTTGGCAACGAAAATACTGTCAATGATGTTATACAATGAGTTTACAAACATTGAGATTACCATTGGCAGAGCCATTGATAGTAATAATGGTAAAATTGGTTTTTCTTTCATATACATCTGATCCATAAAATGATTCCTCCTTAATAACAAAAAAAGAGACGATAGACCTTGCTGTTTAATAATCAGAAACAGTAAAATCTATAGTCTCTTATAAGACGATATTAAATTGTATTCGTTGATTTTATCTAGATAAAGTATGCACCAGGCGGGAGTCGAACCCGCGGCCAACAGCTTCGGAGGCTGTCACTCTATCCACTGAGTTACTGGTACATAAGCTATATTATATTACAATAAATATGATGATTTTTCAAGAAATATTTTTATTTTTTGTAATTTTGTTAAAAGATGGCACTTACGAAGATATCATTCCTCATTATCTAACCTTAATCCATTCCTGATCTTCTTTCTTCTCAAAGCTGCCATCCCCGATTCCTAATGCAGATTTTGCTAACATATCGGCATAATCATTATATTTATCATTAGAATGTCCTTTCACTTTCACGAACTTGATCTGCACATGCTGTTTCATTTCTTCATAAATTCGCTGATAAGCTTGTGTCCCTTCTTTTTTCGCATCCCATTCACCAGTACACCATTTCTGGATTCCTTCATAATCATAATGAATCGCCAGCTTTTTATAGCCATTTTCTTTTGCAAAACGCATGGCTGCTTCAGAACCTTTGATCTCGCCTGCTACATTGCGCATGGTTGCTAACTCCTCATCTGCATAAGGATATGCAAAATAGCGTTCCACTCCATCATGCATTAATACCATACCATAAGAAAATCTCTTCTGAGAATGATCATAACTTCCATCAACATATGCAACTAATGTATCTGCATCAATCTGCATCAATTCATTTGCATCGGGATTTAAGAACTCTTCTGCTTCTGCCTTTGTCTTAAATCCTTTATATCTTGCATTTGGGAATCCCATGACCTGTGCTTTACATGCATCCCATGACGTATAGATTCCTGGTTTTCTTCCTTTTTTTACTGCGTAAAATTTTCCTGCCATATATTTCCTCTTATTTCTTTCATAGTCTTAACTCTGATATCATAATTTTCTTTGAAAAGAAAAAATCCTGCATTGCAGGATTTTCCCTAACCTTATGATTCTAGTCGTTATCTCTTCCACCAAATAAAATGATCAGACGAAGCAAGCTCAGAAGTGCTGATGCCGCACCTGCTACATATGTCAGTGCTGCTGCTGATAAAACCTTCCTTGTCTGCCCCACTTCATCTTCGTACATGATCCCTGTACTTCCAAGAATTCGTAACGCTCTTGAAGATGCATTAAATTCCACTGGAAGCGTTACTAGTTGAAAGATCACCGCTAATGAAAATAATAAAATTCCAACATTCAATAATGTCTGATTCATCCCAAGGATCACTCCACCTAGAATAAACAACCAGGAAAGATTGGATCCAAGATTCACAGCTGGAACCATAGCCCCGCGGATCTTCAATGGTGCATATCCTTGCTGATGCTGTACAGCGTGCCCACACTCATGGGCTGCAACACCGATTGCTGCGATCGAATCAGATCCATAAGTTGCATCTGATAATCTTAATACTTTATTCTTTGGATCATAATGATCTGTAAGATTCCCGCTGACACGTTCTACCGAAACATCGTAAATTCCAGCCTGATTTAAAATACGCTCAGCAGCCTGAGAACCCGTCAATCCGCAATGACAACGGACTCTTGAATATCTTCGGAAAGTTGAATTCATCTTGGAAGATGCGATCATCGTGATGATCACTCCGATGATGATCAAAATATACGTTGGGTCAAAATAATAGCCATAACCGTATGGATACATAAATATCTCCCTTCTTTCTCTGTAACATGTAGATGATTATATCGTTCCTCCTACATGAAATCAAGGCAGTTTAGAAATATTTTATAATCATTTTATTGAATGATTAATTCTTCATATTTTTATAACAAAGAAGCTCTTAATTCGTCTCCAGATTTCGCACTTAAATATGCTGGTGCGATATCAAATACAGTCTTGCATCCACTCTGTCCTTCTTGGGAAAGTTTATATGCAGCTCTTGCATATGCAACTAAAACACTTGATGTAAATTCTGGGTTAGAATCTAATTTTAAGCTGTACTCGATGATGTGTTTGTTCTCTTTTTCCCATCCTGTACATCCACTTCTTAATACAAATCCACCATGAGGGATCTTGCTGTGGTCACGATCTAATTCTTCCTGGCTGATGAAATGTACAGTTGTATCATAGTCTGAGAAGTAGTTTGGCATTGTCTTGATCTCTTCTTCAACTTTCTTCGCATCTGCACCTTCTTCAAGTACTACAAAGCATTCTCTTGTATGCTTCTGTCTTGTTGTAAGTTCTGGATCTTCCCCATTACGAACTGCTTCTAAAGCTGCTTCTACAGGAATTGTGTACTGTTTACCATCTTTGACACCTTCCACACGACGGATCGCATCAGAGTGTCCCTGGCTGACTCCTTTTCCCCAGAATGTATAATCTTTTCCTTCTGGAAGAATCGCATTTGCATACATTCTATTTAAAGAGAACATTCCTGGATCCCAGCCTACAGAGATGATTCCAACATGTCCATGTTCTTTCGCTGCTTTGTCTACATTTGCAAAATGTTCTGGAATTCTTGCGTGTGTATCAAAGCTGTCTACCACGTTAAATAATTTGGCATATTCTGGTGTCTGAACAGGAAGGTCTGTTGCACTTCCTCCACATAACATTAAAACATCGATCTTATCTTTCCAATCTTCTACATCTTTGACGTTACATACAGCTGCACCTTCTGTTAAAATGCTGACTGTCGCTGGATCTCTTCTTGTAAATACAGCCACAAGCTCCAAATCGTCATTCTGTTTGATCGCGCATTCAATTCCGCGTCCAAGGTTACCATAACCCATAATACCAATTCTAATCATTGATTTTCTCCTTTTTGACTTTATTAAACATAGTATATCATCTCTGTGTTTTGCGTTCAATGTATTCTTTTTATGATTTTTTTGCTATAATGATCTTAAAAATTCCCGATGATTCCTGATCCTTCGGGAATATTCTAACAGAAATGAGGAATTTTATCATGTCATTTACCGGCATTTTCAAAGCAAAAGACGGCATTGTCGCTGTCGTTGATTCAAAGGCATCCAGAGTAGAAAACGGGCAATCTTATGAAGACGTTCACAGAAATCCAGAAAAGCTCTTTGTATTCCAAAACGGAATTGCAACAACTTTTGGTGCTAACCAGATCTTAGTCCAGAATCCTTTTGAATTTTCCTCAAAAGTCATTGCCATCGAAGATCTGGTTTATGAATATCTGCATTTAAAGAATATCTTAGATGCTTCTTTCTTCCAATCTCTGCTTGTAAAAATGACATCAAACCCAGCCAATACAGAACCTGTAAACTTTCTGGTTGGACGCAAAATCCGTCAGGAAGAATACATCTTAGAGCACCATCAAGTCCGTTACTGCGCCTACGCACAACGACTCGGCACTCCAATGGAACATTTCTTCACTGGCGGAGATGAAAAATACCGAGAACGCTTTGATAACCTTCCATATCTTTCACAGATTACATCCGTTGATGTGTTACAGAAAACAGTTGCAAAAGAATTGGATGAATTGATTCAATATTATGATAGTCAAGCTGAATATAACCCTGTCGGAAAACCAGTAAAATCCTATATTTTAAGATAACGCTACATTACAATTTTATCTTTGAAAAAGCCTCTGCAAATGCATTATTGATCGGCTCCTGTGCTTCTTTCTGCTGTTTTTTCAAATATCGGTTCACTTCTTTTTTACTCATTCCGGAACCTTGTTTTTCTTTTCTTTGTTTAAATGCAGACAATTTTTCTTTATAACCGCAAACACATACAAACTTCTGTCCTTCACCTTCTCCGACCATTTCCATCTTCTTATGGCAGACTGGACATCTGGCATTTGTAATCCTTGAAATTGTCTTTTTATACCCACAGGTGCGATCTTGACATACCAGACGTTTGCCGTGTTTTCCATTGACTTCTAATAAAAATTTCCCACATTCCGGGCAGCGGTGTCTTGTAACATTATCATGTCTAAATTTACCATCCGATGTTTTAATATCATTGATCAATGCCTGTGTATAGTCTGAGATTTCTCTCATAAATTTCTGATCATTTTGTTTTCCTTTAGAAATTGCTGTCAGTTTCTTCTCCCAGTCAGCGGTTAATTCTGCTTTCTTAAGATCTTCCGGAACTAGTTCTAATAACTGCTTTCCTTTGGATGTGATATGAATTTCATTTCCTTTTTTCTCAAGAAGATAGCTGTTAAATAATTTATCAATGATATCGGCTCTTGTCGCAACCGTTCCAAGTCCTTTTTTATCCATCTGATCGATCAATGTTCCTTCTGTGTAACGCCCTGGTGGATTCGTTGTTCCTTCTGTCATGGAAATCGTTCCAACCGGATATTCTTTTCCTTTGACTGGGATATTTCCTGCTTTGATCGTGTCTTTTGTTTGAGTTTCCTCTTCATAGAGTTCTCTCCATCCCAGCTGTTTGATATTCTCTGCTTTTGCACGGAATAGTTCTCCATTTATGCTTGCTTTCACAGAGAGTTGTTCAGAAATTGCTGGTGCTGATAAAACAGCTAAAAATCTTGCAACAACCATATCATAGATTTTTCGTTCATCGGAACTAAAACTTGTCAATGATGCATACTGCTCTGTTGGAATGATCGCATGATGGTCAGATATTTTTTTATCATTGATAAAACGGCTGCTTGCTTTGATTTCTTTTCTTAATAACGTTGCTGCTGCCTTTTTATATGATCCATTCTGACATGCTTTTATCCTGTCTTTTAATGTATCTGTCATGTCATTGGTTAAATATCTGGAATCTGTTCTTGGATATGTCAATACTTTGTGATGCTCATAAAGACTCTGCATGATATTTAATGTCTGTTTTGGTGAAAAGCCGTAACGTTTACTCGCTTCTTTCTGCAAAGTTGTCAGATCATAAAGTTCTGGAGCATAGTTCTTTTTCTCTTTTTTTGAAACCTCCGTGATCACAAGATCATGACCTCTTAATTTCTTACCAAGTTCCTCTGCCCATTTCTTGTCAGAAATTCTCTGATTTCCTTTCTGATTCTCCCATGTGAAATTCATTCCTGTTGCAAAAATCTTATAACCGTAATATTTCTGCGGTTTGAAACTCTTAATTTCCTGCTCTCGGTTCATGATCATTGCCAAAGTTGGGGTCTGCACACGCCCACAAGATAACTGAGCATTGTATTTACATGTCAAAGCTCTTGTCGCATTGATCCCGACTAACCAGTCTGCTTCAGCTCTTGATCTTGCTGCACGGAAGAGATCATCATATTCTTTTCCCGGTTTTAAATGTGCAAAACCATCTTTGATCGCTTTGTCTGTTACCGAAGATATCCACAAACGGTAGATTGGTTTCTTATTTCCAGACATCTGTAAGATCCATCTGGCAACTAATTCTCCTTCTCTTCCTGCATCGGTTGCAATGATCACATCTTTGATATCATTTCGAAGAAGTAATTTCTTTACTGTCTGGAATTGTTTGGATGTCTTTTTTAACACTGTTAATTTCCAATGTTTTGGCATCATTGGAAGGACATCCATATTCCACTCTTTGTATTCCTTTCCATACTGCTCAGGATCCGCCAGAGATACTAAATGCCCTAATGCCCACGTTACAATATGATCATTTCCTTCAATATAACTATGCGTTTCTTTCTTACAGCCAAGAACTCTCGCAATATCACGCCCCACCGAAGGCTTTTCTGCTAATACTAATCGTTTCATTTTATTATTTAAACCTTTCTAAAATTGTCATCTCAAATTTATCATCCCGACCATTTTAACATATTTTGTGGTATACTGGAATAAAGATATTTTATCGTATTTTTACAGAATTGAGGTATTTACATATGAAATTAATGATCGCATCCGATATTCACGGATCTGCTTTTTACTGTAAACAATTAATCGAAGCATATAAACAAGAACAGCCTGATAAACTACTTCTTTTAGGAGATTTACTTTATCATGGCCCAAGAAATGACCTTCCTAAAGATTACGCACCAAAACAAGTCATCGAAATGCTAAACGCTATCAGCGACCAATTGATCTGTGTCAGAGGAAACTGCGAAGCCGAAGTCGACCAGATGGTACTAAACTTCCCTGTCCTAAGCGAATCCTGCATCCTATACATCGATGGACAAACCATCTACGCAACCCACGGGCACATAAACTCTCCAGCGAATCCTCCAAAATTACATAAAGGAGATATTCTGCTGACTGGCCATACCCATATCCCAGTCTGGGAAGAATATGATAACTTTTTATATTTAAATCCAGGATCTGTGTCTATTCCAAAAGAAGGATCCGAACATGGGTATATGATTTATGAAGATAAGACGTTTTTATGGAAAACTTTAAAAGGTAACGTATATCATACACTTTAGTTCTTTTGGTTTCTTCAGTATACATACTTAAATAGTATCATTCGGATTTCTTCTTAGGAAGTACCAAACTAAGTATCAATGACACTACAAATACGCCCGCAACCGCATTCCCATTAAAGATATCTCCAACTTCTTTCGGAAATGCCGCAAAAAAGTTCCCTGATGTCTGTGTCAGTCCAACTCCAATACAAAATGCTAAAGATACGATTACCATCGTGCGGTCATCAAACTCACATTCTTTTAACATTTTGATTCCTTCATACATGATAGAACCAAACATCATAACCGTACATCCACCAAGCACTGCCTGTGGAAGAGAGTTAAAGAATGCTCCAAGTGGTGGAAATAATGATGCTAAAATTAAGATCAGTGCTCCCATTAAGATTGTAAATCGATTGATAACTCCTGTCATTGTGACAAGTCCGACATTCTGGCTGAATGATGTTAATGGAAGGCATCCAAAGCATCCAGAAATTGCACTGGAGAATCCATCAACTGCCAGTGAACCTTGTAATTCTTCCATTTCAATATCTCTTCCAAGCGCTCCTGTACAAATAGCCGTTGTAGCACCTGTCGTTTCTGCGGCAGATACAAGGAAGACAATCGCAATCGTAAAGAATGCCCCAAGATTCAATACTGGTTTATGGCTTGTAAAGAATACAAGCTTTGGGATACTTACAACGCCAACCTGAGCGATCGTTTTTGAAATTCCAGAAAAATCAACAAGGGGCGCAATCCCTGCAACGGTAAAGATAACAGAAAGCAGATATCCTAAGATCAGTCCGACTAATACATTTAAATTTTTGTAGACACCTTTTAAAATATATCTGGCTGCAAGGCACACGATCAATGTAAATGCTCCAATAAAAAGATGATACCATGCTCCAAAATCTTTGGCTCCATCTCCGCCACCCCAGGAATTCATTCCAACAGATAGTAATGATAGTCCGATCGCGATAACAACACAGGCTGAAACAACGGGTGTTAAAAAACGTTTCCAGTATCTCGCACTTAAACCTACGATTCCTTCAAAAATACCTCCGGCAATGACGGCTCCAACCATTCCTTCATATCCAAGATCTGGATTTGTACAGATCATTAATAGACTTCCAAGGAAAGTAAAGCTGACTCCCATAACGATCGGAAGCCTTGATCCGATCTTCCAGATCGGATATAACTGAAGGCATGTACCAATTCCTGCAACAAACATCGCACATTGTAATAACTGCGTGATCTCTGCTCCTGTCAAATGATCGTTCGTTCCATGTACAAAGGCCGCACTACACACGATCAATACTGGTGCAAGATTGGATACAAACATTGCCAGCACATGCTGCAGACCAAATGGAATTGCCTTGGATAATGGAACTCTGCCATTCATCTTGTAAATATTGTCTGCACTGATATTCTGATTCTGATTTTCCATATAAATTCATCCTCTGTTTCTTTCTTAACCCTTAATGATATCATCGATCGTGTCAAACGGGATTCCTTCATTTTCCCCATTGTCTTTATGCACATGTACAATATCATCTTCTTCTAAGCATCTTGCAAATTCAATCTGCATAAAAATACCTTTGATCTCTCTTCCATTTAATGTCTTTACGATCACATGATCATTTTGTGAAACAAAAAGTTCTTCCTCATTCCCAGCTTCATCTTGTTTTACCAATTTCACTCCTGGTAATACATTTGTAAATTCCATAAAAGTTGCTCCTTTATCTTATAATTTCAGAAAAAATTTCATCAATTGTTCTTTAGCTTTGTTATATGGCATATAACGAACTGGAATATCAATCTTACCTGATTTCTTTATGATACTCTTTTCATGCGTAAATGTATCAAAACTTTTCTTTCCATGATAAGACCCCATTCCGCTATTCCCAACTCCTCCAAATCCTAGATATGGAGATGCAAGGTGGATGATCGTATCATTGATACAGCCACCGCCAAAAGACAACTGTGAAAGTACATCTTGTTCTACTTTATCATTTTCTGTAAATAAATACAATGCCAAAGGTTTGTTATGATCTCTGATATACAAAACTACATCTTCTAATTTGTCATATGTCATTATAGGAAGTAATGGACCAAAAATCTCTTCCTGCATCACCGTGGATTCTTCTTTTACATTCACAAGTATCGTTGGGGCGATCTTTCGAAGTCTTATATCTCCATAACCGCCTTCAACGATCTTTTCATGTTTCATCAATTCCATAATGCGCTGATAATGTCTCGGATTTATCATAGATGAATAATCTTTATTCGACAAAGGATGTTCCCCGATCATTTTATTGATCCAGTATTTTAAGTAGAAGATCAGTTCACTTTCTGCTTTTTTATCTACGAAAATGTAATCTGGCGCAACACAGGTCTGCCCACTGTTTAAAAATTTCCCAAAAACAATTCGTTTTGCTGCCAACTTAATATTGGCACTTTCTTCTACAATGCATGGACTTTTCCCACCTAATTCCAAAGTCACTGGTGTTAAATGTCTCGATGCTTTTTCCATCACGATCTTTCCAACTCGTTCTCCACCAGTATAGAAAATATGATCAAATGACTGTTCAAGAAGTTTTTCACTGATTTCTACTCCTCCATTGATCACAGCAACGTAATGAGAAGGAAAAACTTCTCCAATCATCTTCTTTAAAAGACTGGCACAATGTGGTGCGTGTTCAGATGGTTTTAAAACACAACAATTTCCTGCTGCGATCGCTCCGATCAGCGGCTGTAAGGATAAAAGAATTGGATAATTCCATGGGGCTATGATCAATACCTTTCCGAGTGGTTCTTTAATCTTATAACTTTGGGATGGAAACTGGGCAAGCGGTGTTTTTACCTGCTCTGTTTTCATCCATTTTTTTAGATGCTTCTTTGCATAAGAAAGTTCATTTTTTACCATGCCAATCTCTGCCATATAGGACTCAAAAGATGATTTCCCTAAATCTTTATATAATGCATGTTCCATATCTTCTTCATGTTGTTTGATTGCACATTCCAAGCGCAATAATGCTTTCTTTCGAAATTCGTATTTCTTTGTCTTCTGACTTTGAAAAAAATGTTCTTGTCTTTTTAACATTTGATTGATTTCCATGATAACCTATCCTTTCTTTCTCTACCTTCACCGCGTTTTATCTTAATTTTACCATATACAATAAACTACTGCCTCTCTTTTTTATTTATTGCCACTTTTTAAGAAATTCGTTATAATAAATCTGTTTTACAACAACCATATCTTTACAACGAAAGGATTTATACATACATGAAACGTAATATCAGATTAACAATTGAATATGATGGTTCCCGCTATCAGGGCTGGCAGAGGCTTGGCGGTGATTCCAATGCGAATACGATTCAAGGAAAATTAGAGTCTGTTTTATCAAAGATGACTGGAGAAGATGTCAATATCAATGGATCTGGCCGTACCGATGCTGGTGTTCATGCTTATGGTCAAGTTGCCAATTTCCATACAGACTGTATGATGTCTGTTAATGAGATCAAAGACTATCTTACCAAATATCTTCCATCTGATATCGGTATTGTGGAAGTTTCTGAAGCTTCCGAACGTTTTCACAGTCGTTTAAATGCGAAAGAGAAAACTTATCTTTACCGAATTGCAATTCCTGGTGTATCGAATGTTTTTGAACGTAAATACCTTTGGTATTTCCCGGAAACTTTGGATATCAAAAAGATGGAAGAAGCTGCATCATTACTGATCGGAACGCATGATTTTAAAGGATTTTCTTCAATTAAGAAAACGAAGAAATCTACCATCCGTACTATCTATAACATCGAGATCAAAAAGGCAAAAAAAGAAATCCAGATCTCTTATACAGGAAATGGCTTCCTTCATAACATGGTCCGGATCCTTACTGGAACTTTAGTAGAAGTTGGATGTGGAAAAATAAAACCAGAGGATATTACAAAAGCACTGGAAAGTACAAAAAGAAGCGATGCAGGGATTACTGCACCGCCTCAAGGGTTATTTCTGGTTTCTGTGGGGTATTAAGATCTAATCTTATTCTCCCCAGACTTCCTCAGCAATTTCTTTCACTAATTTTAGTTTTGCCCACTGTTCTTCTTCTGTTAATTTATTACCAATTGCACAGGAAGCAAAACCGCACTGTGGACTTAAGCATAATCTTTCCAGAGGAATATATTTTGCTGCCTGTCTGATTCTGTTGATCACTTTTTCTTTGTCTTCAAGATCTGGTTTCTTTGTTGTGATCAGACCAAGGACAACTTTCTTGTTTTCTGATACTTTCTTAAGTGGCGCAAAACCTCCAGATCTTTCATCATCATATTCAAGGAAAAGTGCATCAACATTTTCTTTTGCAAAAACATAGTCTGCAACTGTATCATATGGACCACTTGTGAAGAATGTAGAATGATAATTTCCACGACAGATATGGGATGTAATTACCATATCTTCTGGTCTTCCTTCTAGTGCAAGGTTATTCACTGTAAGAAGCTGTTTCTTTACATCTTCAAGATCAATTCCTAATGCTTTATATCTTTGTTTCGCAGCGTCTCCTACGATTGCTCCCCATGTACAATCATCTAATTGAAGATTACGACATCCTGCTTCATAGAACTGTTTGATCACATCCTGATATGCAACACCAATATCCTGAATCAATTCTTCATTTGTCGCATAATATTTTCTTGTCGTTTCAATGTTTGTTGGAACGATCATTTGCTGAAACATCTGTGCTGGTGCAGGAATTGTATATTTTGCAATTGTATTTTCATCTTCAAACTGTTTTAAATATCTGAAATATTCTACAAATGGATGCTTTTTCGCTTTGATCTTTCCTACCAGATAAGTGTCTTCTAAAGAAGCTAATTCTCCATCGAACTGTACTCCACTTCCTGTCTGTTCATGTGCTACACCCTCAAATCCCCACATAAAATCTAAATGCCAGTAAGTTCTTCTGAACTCTCCGTCCGTAATCACATGATATCCTAATTCTTTTTGTTTTGCTACTAATTTTGCGATCTCTTCATTTACAATGTTATCATATACTTCTTTTGTGATCTTATTTTCGTTATATTGTGTTGTTGCTTTCTTTAATTCTTCTGTTCTTAAAAAGCTTCCTACATAATCATATCGAAATGGCTCTTGTAATTTACTCATTTTCTGTCGTCTCCTTTTTGCCTTGTTTTTTAAGTTGTATATAGTATATCATCTCAAAATCATCTTTTAAAATATATATATTTAGCGGTTTGTCATAGTTTTAAGTTATAGCAATGGAGTACCTAGGCAGTGTTAAAGTAAATTACATTTTATACAGGGTATGCTTCTTCATTTCCTTCTGTAACATCAACTTTCTTCTCCTGTGCATCGCGATATTTAAAATACTCTGTAGCAACCTGAGGGAATAAAGCGTAACTTAATACATCTTCATCCTGTTCTTTATAAGCTGCTACCTCCTTTTCAAATTCAGGAAGTTCGTCTTCGATCATGTCTGCATATCGGCATGTAATTGGCTGTTTATCTCCAATACATTTTTTCTGTACTTCGGGATTGAATGGTTTAGCTGTTGCTCCGTATTTCCCCTCAAGGATTTCTTTGGTTTCTTTTGTTACCATCTTGTAGCGTTCACCAGTCACAACGTTAAATACAGCCTGTGTTCCAATAATCTGAGAGGATGGAGTGACGAGTGGGCATTCTCCCAAGTCTTTTCTTACTTTTGGTACTTCTTCTAGTACTTCGTAGTATTTATCAGATGCATGCTGGCTTTCTAACTGGGATGTCAAGTTAGAGAGCATTCCTCCTGGTACCTGATAGAGCAGGGTCTTGATATTGACTCCTAAGTTCTTTGGATTTAATAATCCAGAATCTAAGGCTTCATCTCTGATCGGACGGAAATAATCTGCGATCTCGGCTAATAATTTCTGGTCTAAGCCTGTGTCGTATGGTGTATTTTTGAATGTTTCTACCATAACTTCTGTTGCTGGCTGGGATGTTCCCATGGAAAATGGTGACATAGCTGTATCAATGACATCAACTCCGGCTTCTACTGCTTTCATGTATGTCATAGATGCTACTCCGGATGTATAGTGTGTATGTAACTGGATTGGAATATCAACCGTTGCTTTTAGTTCTTTTACCAGTCCTTCTGCTTTGTATGGTAATAATAATCCAGCCATATCTTTGATACAGATAGAGTTTGCTCCCATATCTTCGATTCGTTTTGCAAGGTCTTTCCAGTAATCTAAGGTATAGGCATCTCCCAATGTATATGACATTGCGACCTGGGCATGTCCTTTTTCTTTGTTTGCTGCATTTACTGCCGTCTGTAAATTTCGAAGATCGTTCATACAGTCAAAGATACGAATGATATCGATTCCATTTGCAATGGATTTCTGTACAAAATATTCAACAACATCATCTGCGTATGGACGGTATCCTAAGATATTCTGTCCTCTGAATAACATTTGTAATTTTGTATTTTTAAATCCATCTCTAAATTTTCTTAGTCTGTCCCATGGATCTTCTTTTAAAAAACGCAGGGATGCATCGAAGGTTGCTCCACCCCAGCATTCCACAGAATGGTATCCAACCTGATCCATTTTGTGGATGATCGGTAACATCTGTTCTGTCGTCATTCTTGTGGCGATCAGGGACTGATGTGCATCTCTTAAGATTGTTTCTGTTATTTTAATTGGTTTTGCCATAATATTTTCCTCCTTACACTCCAAAGATCGCCATAAATGTACCTGCTGCAACGGCTGTTCCAATGACCCCGGCTACATTTGGCCCCATTGCATGCATTAATAAGAAATTCGTTGGGTCCGCTTCTGCTCCGACTTTTTGTGATACTCTGGCTGCCATTGGAACTGCGGATACTCCTGCAGAACCGATCAGTGAATTGATCTTTCCACCAGATAATTTACACATCAGTTTTCCAAATAAGACTCCTCCTGCGGTTCCTACTGCGAATGCAACCAGTCCTAATAATACGATCTTAAGTGTTGCGATATTTAAGAAGTTTTCTGCACTTGTGGATGCTCCAACAGATGTTCCAAGTAAAATGACAACGATATACATCAAAGCATTGGATGCAGTTTCTGATAACTGTTTGACTACTCCACTTTCACGGAATAAGTTTCCAAGCATTAACATACCAACGAGCGGTGCTGTTGTTGGAAGGATCAGGCAGACAACGATTGTGATAATGATTGGGAACAGTATCTTTTCTGTCTTTGATACTGGACGTAACTGTTCCATCTTGATTTTTCTCTCTTCTTCCGTTGTCAATAATTTCATGATCGGCGGCTGAATGATCGGTACTAGTGACATATAGGAATATGCTGCTACTGCAATCGGTCCCATAAGTCCTGTCTGATGTAACTTTCCTGCAAGGAAAATGGAAGTTGGTCCGTCCGCTCCACCGATGATTGAGATCGCTGCCGCTGCTTTTCCATTAAATCCTAAGAAAATTGCTAAGAAATATGCACTATAGATTCCAAGCTGTGCTGCTGTTCCTAATAAGAAACTCTTTGGATTAGCGATCAGTGGACCAAAGTCTGTCATAGCTCCAACACCAAGGAAGATCAATGATGGAAGAATACTCCATTCATCTAAAATATAAAAGTAGTGTAATAATCCACCTACACCGTTTGATGTACTTGCTGGATCTGCCATGATATCCGGGTAGATATTAACAAGTAACATTCCAAATGCGATTGGTACTAATAACAATGGCTCGAATCCATGACGGATCGCAAGATATAAAAATACCAGTGCGACTAAGATCATGACATAGTTTCCCCATGTCAGATGAAAAAATGCTGTAGAGTGGATCAGATTCGATAAAGTATGTATGATATTAGCCATCAAATCCCCTCCATTCTAATTCATTGTAGCTAAGACAGCTCCATTTTCAACATCATTTCCCTGTGATACAGCGATGCTTGCAATTGTTCCATCCTGAGGTGCAACGACTGGAATCTCCATTTTCATAGATTCTAAGATCACAACCGTATCTCCAGCTTTCACTGCCTGTCCTTGTGATACTTCAACTGCAATGATCTTTCCTGGAACAGAAGATTTAATCTCAACACTTCCTGCATTTGATACTGGCTGTGTTGCAGTTGCTGCTTCATTTCCTGTTGTTTCTTCCACTGTTACATCGTATACATTTCCATTTACTGTGATCCTATAACTTTTCATTTTCTCTCCTCCTGATCTACCATTGATTTCTGTGTACTTTTTTTATCGAACGAACAATATATTGTCTTGGATTTTTTCCTTCAGAAGCTGCGATCGCTGCTGTGATCACTGCAATTAGTTCCAGATCATCAACGAGTTCTTTTTCTACCGGTGCCTCTACAGGTACTTCTTGCTTTACCGGTTCTGTTATCTTCTTTTTCGTCAATTTTTCTTCCAACATTGGAATAAAACGAAATAAGTAAATGAGAAAACTTAATGAAACCAGTACAAAAAATACAATGGATACACCCATGATCGTATTACTTACTGCTGTTTGCATATGTTCCCTCCTTCTTTAAAATACAGAATGTTTTTTTGGTATCTGCATTTCTCTTTTTGTATACAGCATTTCAAAAGCACCAATGACATATTTTCTTGTTTCTGCCGGATCGATCACTGTGTCAACATATCCACGTCTTGCTGCTGTGTAAACATCTGACTGTAATTCTTCATATTCCTTTGCTTTGTCTTTTAGTACATCTGCATTTGCTCCTGGATTCATGATCTTGACAGCCATATCTGCTTCCATCATTCCAATCTTTGCATCACTCCATGCATATACGAAGTCTGCTCCAATTGATTTACTGTTCATAGATACATAGGCACTTCCAAATGCTTTCTTTGAGATCACATTCACTTTTGGAACTGTTGCCTGTACAAACGCTCCTGTCATTGTTCCGATTGCCTGTGAAAGTTCTTTTTCCTGTTCGATTTCGGCTACAAATCCAACGGTATCTGTAACTGTCAAAATTCCAATGCCAAACGCATCGCATAATTTCACAAAGGATGCTGCTTTTTTCGCTCCCTGTGCGCTGATTCTTTCTTCCTTATTGGCAATACATCCGATCGTTTCTCCATCCAGGCGGATAAATCCGATCGCCATATCATTTCCATAGTCTTTCTTTAATTCTACAAATTCACTCTGATCTGCAATCTGTATCAAGATTTCCCTTCCATTTCCTGCTGAAATATTTTCACAGAGACGATTCAGGTCATCTACACAATCTATGACCTTGCTTTGATCTTTGTAGTTTGATGGAAAGATTTGGGTTAACTTTCGGATCTCTTCGAAAACTTCTGTTTCATTTCCAACAAAATCTACCGTTCCTGCTCCTTTGCTCTGGAAGACTGCACTTGCACTGTTTAATACTTCTTTCCTGTTTCCTTCGATCGCATTTGGTGCATTTACAAACAACTGTCCTTTTTCTTCCATTAATGTAAAATCTGTTAACGTTGGAAATACAGAAAGACCACCCCCGCAATTTCCAAAGATTGCACTGATCTGTAAGATCACTCCAGATGCCTCTGCCTGTTTCTTATAGATCATTCCAAATGCATGAAGTGCATCCGTTGATTCCTGCAGACGGATTCCTGCACAATCGATCATCCCGATGACTGGAACTCCTGTCTTGATCGCAAGGTCATAAAGATTTACGATCTTTCTTGCATGCATTTCTCCGATGGAACCACCAAGTACCTGGGCATCCTGACTGTATACATAAACTGGGCATCCATTGATCAGGCCATATCCTGTTACAACCCCATCCGATGGAGTCTCTACTTTATCTAACTGAAAGTCTGTACTTCTTGCTGTTACCGCCTGTCCGATTTCTACAAAGCTTCTCTCATCAAGCAATGCATAAATCCTTTCAACTGCTTTCCGTTTTGATTTATTTTCCATAAAAACCTCCTTTTCTTGTTCTTTTGTATTTTAATTCTATCGTGGCATTTCATCGGAATTTCCTATGATATAAAGTTAAAAAAGGGCCTGCCTATCCTACGGATAGGCAGACCCTTTTGTCATGCTTTACTTTAAAAATATATGATCTAAAATTAAAATAATCCTTCTTCATTAAAATAATCGATTCTCATCGCATGACGCACATCTTTCATTGTTTCCTGTGCTTTTGCCCTTGCAGCTTTTGTTCCCTGCTGAAGAATTTCTGCAACTTCTGGAAGTTTTGCTTCCCACATCTTTCTTCTCTCGCGGATTGGTTCTAATTCTGCCTGAAGTACTTTGTTTAAGAACTTCTTCACTTTGACATCTCCAAGTCCTCCACGCTGATAATGGGCTTTTAATTCATCTAAGTTATTGTATTCTGGCCAGAACTCTTCAAAGTATTCTGGTTTACAGAACGCATCTAAGTAGATAAATACTGGATTACCTTCTACCTGTCCTGGATCTTCAACCCTTAAATGATTTGGATCTGTAAACATGGACATTACTTTCTTCTTGATATCCTGTGGTTCATCAGATAAGTAAATACAGTTTCCAAGAGATTTACTCATCTTCGCTTTTCCGTCGATTCCTGGAAGTCTTAAACATGCCTGATTGTCTGGCAGTACGATCTGTGGGTCTGTTAATGTCTCTCCATATACAGAGTTAAACTTGTGTACGATCTCTTTGCACTGCTCTACCATTGGCATCTGATCTTCTCCTGCTGGTACGACCGTTGCTCTAAATGCAGTGATATCTGCTGCCTGACTGATCGGATATGTGAAAAATCCAACTGGAATGCTTGCTTCAAAATTCTTCTGTTTGATCTCTGCTTTTACTGTTGGGTTACGCTGCACTCTTGCAACTGTAACTAAGTTCATATAGTAGAAAGACAGTTCTGTAAGTTCTGGTACCATAGACTGAATAAAGATATTGACTTTCTCTGGATCTAACCCACATGCAAGATAATCAAGTGCTACCTGCATAATGTTCTGTCTTACTTTCTCTGGATGTTCTGCATTATCTGTTAATGCCTGGGCATCAGCGATCATGATATAAATTTCGTCGAATTTACCAGAATTCTGCAGTCTCACTCGTTCTTTTAAAGATCCTACATAATGTCCAACATGCAGTCGTCCCGTTGGTCTGTCTCCTGTTAATATTACCTGTTTCATTATTTTCTCCTTTTCCGCTTTCCGTATAGACTTTGTACGTCTTCTCTTATGATCTATACTCTTATGTTTTATTGTAAAATCAAATGCGTAAAGTGTCAATATTTCATTGTGAAAAGATTTTTGTGTGTCCGCACCAGAAAGACATTCATTTCCGTAAAAAAGACATTTTGTATTGACTTAAGGAATAAAAGTAAATATAATGAATAAGATTGATTCTTTATTTTTAAGAAAATATGATGTAAGTATCAAAATATCACTTAAAAATAAAAAAATAATGAAAGAAGGAATTTTTAAAATGAAAAACTTATTGCAAAAGTGGAATAGCTTAAGTCTGATCGTAAGAATCTTAATCGGTCTGATCATCGGTGCTATTCTTGGTGTAGCTACTCCAAAAGCAACAGGGCTTGCTCTACTTGGAGATTTATTTGTTGGTGCTCTTCGTGCTGTAGCCCCAATCCTTGTATTTGTACTTGTCATTGCTTCTTTAGCAAATTCTAAGAGCAACGGTGCAAAAAATATGCGTATTGTTATCATCCTTTATATGCTAACAACTTTTATTGGTGCTGTTGTCGCAGTATGTGGAAGTTTTCTCTTCCCAATCACATTACGTCTTGGAAAAGCTGCTACATCTGAAGCCGCTCCTCCAACGGGTGTGTTAGAAGTATTAAAGAACTTATTAATGAATATCGTATCAAACCCTGTTGATTCCCTTGTAAAGGCAAACTACATCGGTATCCTTGCATGGGCTGTTGTTTTTGGACTTGCATTAAAAGCTGCAACTCCTGGAACTAAAAAAGCTCTTCATGATATCTCTGCTGCAGTTACAAAAGCTGTACACTGGATCATCAACTGTGCTCCATTTGGTATTCTTGGACTTGTATATAACACTGTATCTACAAACGGATTAAGCATCTTTACTGATTATGGTAAACTTCTTGCCCTATTAGTTGGATGTATGTTATTTACTGTATTTGTAACAAACCCAATCATCGTATTTAGTATGCTTCGCAGAAACCCATATCCACTGATCTTAAAATGCTTAAAAGAAAGTGGTTTAACAGCATTCTTTACAAGAAGTTCTGCTGCAAACATTCCTATGAACATGGCTCTTTGCGAAAAACTGGGATTAAATGAAGATAACTATTCTGTATCTATCCCTCTTGGTTCTACGATCAACATGGATGGTGCTGCGATCACGATCACAGTTATGTCTCTTGCAGCTGCTCATACAATGGGTATCTCTGTTGATATTCCTACAGCAATCATCTTAAGTGTCTTAGCTGCTGTTTCTGCATGTGGTGCTTCTGGTGTTGCTGGTGGATCCCTGCTGTTGATCCCTCTTGCATGTTCTTTATTTGGTATCTCAAATGATGTTGCCATGCAGGTTGTTGGTGTTGGATTCATCATCGGAGTAGTACAGGATTCTGTTGAAACTTGCTTAAACTCTTCTTCTGATGTATTACTTACAGCAACTGCTGAGTTATATCAAAGAAGAAAAGCTGGGGAAGATATTGTATTGATCCCTAATAAATAAAAACTTATGAATAAATAAAATTTGTGGAAATATATAAAAAATAGATTGTTTCCCTTGGACCCACTCTCGTTCAGATTCGCACGTAGCGGACACTAAATTCGACAGCGACGATGAATCGTCACTGCTCATTAAGTGCCGACGAGCTCATATGGTCCAAGGGAAACAATCTATTTTTTATATATTTAAATTTTGTTTATTGATAAGCTGTAGGTATGAGTGACTGCTCATGAGTATTGGATTTTAACTTTAGTTTTATAATAAAATAAAGATTTTAAATGCTTGTTCTCATTCCCAGGGTACAATGTTCTAAAAGTTTTTCACTATTTATGATTTCAATTTGTCTCCTTGATAAGAGAAGCTCTCGCCATTGTTACAAAATCTGCTTTGTCTGCTTGTAAAACACTTTCTGCAATTTCAACATCATTGATTCTTCCTACTGCGATTACTGGAATATCTACCACTTTTTTGATCTCTGCTGCATTTTCTACATATGCTGCTCTTGGAACAACAGATGGTGGAATGATCACATGTGTGGATGCATAAACACCCTGTGAACAATGAATACAATCTGCTCCTGCTTCCTCTACCAGTCTTGCAAGTATCTTAGATTCCTCGATTTCTAATCCACCTGGGACATATTCAACCGCTGACATTCTGTATAAAACTGGATAATCTTTTCCGCATTTTTCCTTAATATTCTCAATGATCTCCATTGCAAATCTTGCACGGTTTCGGATCTTTCCACCTGCTTCATGAATTCTTCTTGTTAACTCCTTATGGCTTTCAATCTGTCCATCTTCCCATAATCCAGGAAGCTTTTTAAATCCACCTGCAGTTGGTGTCACTGCATAATCTTCTGTGATGATCAGTCCCCATCCATCTTTTGCTTTATGTTCATGATAGGCAATAAATTTCTCTGTTGCCATTCCATCCTCAGAACAATAGTTTGTTACCATTGCTGATACGACCATACGGTTTTTAAGCTCCATCTGATTGATTTTAAACGGTTCAAATACTTTCATTTTATTGCTGCTCCTTCCTTTCATATCCGCTATCCTTTTGATAACTTTACTATAGTCTGATTCCTGGAATTGTTCTCCCTCATATGAGGGAGAAACGAAAAAAAGTAGTTATACCAAACATTTTTGTTTCATACAACTACTTTTGTTTATATTATTCATTTTTCTAATAAATTAAAATTCTTTTTTTAGCATAATTCCTTCAGCTATTTTCAATGACAGGAACCAAATGACAATGGAAATTATATAGATAGAAGCCCATAGTGTAATATTTTTTAAATACATTTGATTCATCACGATGTCAATCAGCTCAATCCCTGCCGTTTCAAACATTTTGAAAAAGAAGATAACAACAAAAACAATCCCTCCGATCATAGCTGCTAACGCGATTCTTCCCTTCTCTGCTTCATATTTTAATAGAAAAGGAAGGGCCATTGATTGAAAAATCAATAGCATTGGAATATTGAGTAAGACTGTCATCACAATTTCTTCTGACCTCATTAACAATGTACCTTTTGCTGCTGTAACGATGACTACTAACAATATACCTCCAATGACTGTTATCATTCCCCAAAAGAGGCTAAACAGATATTTTTCTCTTGTATATTCTTTTCTGCTAAATGGAAGCGTAAATAAAAACGCATTGCCATTATCAAATGTATCGTAACTGATCGTACTGATTGCTGTCATGATTGTAATCACAGACGTATAGGTAATTGCAAATGATATTTGATCCGTAGCGATTAAGATTCCTGCTGCAACTAGCCAGATCACTGCCAGATTTTTTTGTTGTGATGAGATTAATCTGATGTCTTTTGTCCATAATCCTTTCATCTTCTACACCCCCTGTATCATTAATGTAATGATCTGATCGATCGTTCCTTTTTCTACCACGATCTTTGGATAATTCTCCAGATAAAATTGTTTCTGGTCTGTAAGACATGCATATCCATAGGATTCTTTCTTCATTTTTATTATATATTGTGGATCTAGTGTTTTTGACTGTTCTTCATCAACCTTTAAGATCGCATAATTACTTAATAACCGATCTGTTTCTTCGTGCAAGATGATATTTCCTTCATTGATCATATAAATATTATCACATAAGGTTTCAAGATCTGTTGATATATGAGAACTTACAAGAATCGAACGTTCTTCATCTTCTTCCATATAATCTCTTAACATATCAAGCATCTCATTCCTTGCCATGACATCAAGCCCTGCCGTTGGTTCATCTAAGATTAATAGTTTTGCTTTGTGGCAGATTGCTGTAATTAACTTTAATTTTGCTTTCATTCCAACAGAAAACTGTTCTAGTTTTTTGTCTGTTGGCAACTGATATTTCTCTATATAGTTTGTAAATAACTGTTCATCAAATGCTTCATATGTATTTTTTAGAATATCCTTGATGTCTTTTACTGTAAGATATCTGCTAAAACCAGAATCAGAAAGTACGACACCGATCTGTTCCTTATCCTCTGGTTTTATATCCTTGACATTCTTTCCAAAAATCTGAATATCTCCTCCATCTATGTAAATCAATCCAAGCACTGCCTTTAAAGTTGTGCTTTTTCCAGATCCATTCGGACCTACAAACCCAGTGATCATCCCCTCTTTTACTTCCATGGAACAGTTGAGGGTGAAATTCTTATATTGTTTCTTTAATTGATTGATCTTTAACATCGCCTATCCCTCCAATATTAACTCAAACAGTGTTTTTATATCTTCATCACTAATACCATAACGTCTGCCCTTTAAGATTGCCTGTTCTAAGTCTTGTTCTACTTCTTTCCTTTGCTCTTCCATCATCAACTCGGTGTTCGCCGCTGTCACATAACTTCCCTTTCCATGAACCGTTACTGTAAATCCTTCTCTTTCCAGTTCATCGTAAGCTTTCTTTACTGTTAATGCACTGATCTTTAATTCCTTTGACAATGCACGAACAGAAGGCAGCTGGTCATTTTGCTTTAGTTCTTCCTTTCGGATCATTGTTTTAATCTGGTCTATGATCTGCTCGTAGATTGGAACCATGGATGATGTGTTGATTATGATCTTCATTTTGTATCATCCTCCTTTACTTATAAACAGTGTATAACAGCATCAAACTATTGTCAACTGTTATATGGTGTTTGTTTTAAAATAAATAAAAAATAGAGTTATTGCATTATCATAATAAAAGTTCAAAAAAAACTATAGATAACGCAATAACTCCATTTTTATGTTTAAATTTTATATAATTTAATAATATTCTTCTACATATTTATCAGCAACTTCTTTATCCAAAGAAAAGTCCTCCATGATATTTTTTATTGTATCTTCTCTTGATGCTTCCATCTTCTTATAAATTTTAATTGCACCCTCTACTCTTCCTTCTATCCTTCCTTTCTCTCTTCCTCTTTCTTCTAATTCTTCTAAGGCCTTGCACATATTCAACTCAACTCCTTCCTGTTCTAATTTCAATGAATCATCAATTAATTTCTGCGTTTCTGTAATTGAACCTATTACCATTCCAAGTTCTGGTGATATTGTTTTTTCTTTGTAGATATTATTAATTTTATCATATTCCTATTATAAATAAACCTACAGATATCAAATATTGTCTTGACATCCTCATTTTGAAACTTTAATAATTCACTTTTCCTTAACTCAATCAAATTAAATTTATAATCCGAAATCAATGACTCAAATTCCTCTGGAATATCCAACATATCAATCAAAGAACGAGGGCCGTCCCATTCATCCTCCCCATAATATATACAAATCGTAACAATCGGATGCAACCGATCTGTCTTTTGAAATTTTGATAAGAATTCATGTTTTGTCTTATAATTCTTATATTTTTTATTCTTAGCTTCCAGTTCCTTATATTCCTTCAAATAACTGAAAGCATCTCCTATCATATGCCTTAACGGCATCGCGTAATGTATCTTAGATTGATTTTCAAGTCCCAAAATCACATAATCAACACCATTTCCGTTTAAAACAATCTAATTTTAACCAACGTTCCTTCGGGTATAAATAAACACAAAAATAGAGATTGAAATTCATTTTTCGTACTCCCATCTCTATTTATACTTGATGAATTACCGTATTTTCAACTTAATTCTTCTCATCCATCAATCCAAACTGTATCGTCACACAAGTAGCAATGATCAATCCAAACATATAAAATGAATATTTTAACACATTAAGTGGTGACACATCTGCGAGTGCCGTGATCATTAACATACCTCCATCATGTGGCATCAATGAGATAAATGCACAGGCAAAGATATCTACCAGACTGGCAAGTCTCTTTGGTGCAATCTTGTATTTTTCACCGATTTCTTTTGCAATCGGACAAGTAACAATAATAGCAATCGTGTTATTTACCATTGCTGCAGAAAGAATTCCTGACATCAGCCCGATTCCATATTCTGCACCACGTCTATTCTTGATCTTGCCACTGATCGCTCCTACCAGCCACTCAACTCCGCCATATTCGCGAACAATACCAATGATTCCAGATACCAAGATCGCAACCATACTGATACTAAACATATCACTCATACCATTTCCAATTGCCTGAATCCAGTCAAAGAATCCGCAGCTTCCCACACAAAGTCCGATAATACCTGCAGAGAGGATTCCTACAAAAAGTACAACTGCAACGTTAATCCCCATCAATGCTGCTCCAAGAACGATAAGATATGGAAGGACTTCAATGATATTGTAACTTCCTGCCTTGATTGCTCCACTTCCAGTACCTCCGACCACTGAATAAAGGATCATTGCCACGATCGCAGCCGGTAATGCGATAAAGAAGTTCATCTTAAACTTATCTTTCATCTCAGAACCGCATCCTTCTGCTGCTGAGATCGTTGTATCAGAAATCATGGAAAGGTTATCTCCAAAATAAGAACCTCCGATCACTGCTGCTCCAACGATCGCAACATTTAAGTGTGCTCCCTGTGCCACATTGATCGCGATTGGTGCCATTGCTGCAATGGTTCCCATGGATGTTCCTATTGATGTAGAGATAAAACAGCACATTAAAAATACACCTGGAATCAAAAATGTTACTGGTATCACATGAAGACATAGATTAACAACAGAATCTTTTCCTCCCATTGCCGCCGCTGCTCCCTGAAATCCCCCTGCCATCAGATAGATCAAAACGATCATCATAACTCCAGAATTTCCCATGTTTGTCGTCATAATGTTTAATTTATCTTTTACATCCATACTTCTGTTTAAAAGAAGTGCTACCGCACATCCTGCCAAAAGTGCGACATGACGTGGAAATTTTCCAAATGGGTCGTCTGCTCCCATCAAGGTAAATGTAATTCCACATCCTACATAACATACTAGAAATACGATCAGTGGAAGAAAGGCCACAGATCCTAGATTTTTCTTTTGTTTCTCCATTTCTTTTCCTCTCAATCTTAATATATATCCAGATAAATCTGTCTTATTTCTCTGCCAGATGCTTATTCAGTGCATTTTTTAACTGTGTCAGTGCCTGCTCAACCGTCACTCGTGGACACGCAACGTTGAAACGCTCAAACTGTGCTGTCTCTGGTCCAAAGATGATTCCAGAATCCAGCCACAATTTTGCTTCTTCTAACATTAAATGTTCTAATTCTTCATTGCTGAATCCATATCCTGAGAAATCAACCCATACTAAATAAGTCCCTTCTGGTTCTACCATCTTTGCTTTTGGAAAGTTCTCTTTTACATATCGGCTCATATACTTTACGTTTTCATATATATATTCTACCAATTCATCTACCCAGTCAGCACCTTTTGTGTAACATACTTTCACAGCAAGCTGTCCCATTAAGCTTCCCTGACTGTAAGCTGCCTGTGTATTAGCCCATTGATATTTTTTTCTTAATTCTTCGTTTGGAATAATGATATTTGCTGGCTGTAATCCTGCAACATTAAATGTCTTTCCTGGCGAGCTGTAAAGTGCAATGATCTCATGAAATTTTTTATCCAGATTCATACAGCTTGTAAACTCATGTCCTGGAAAAATAAAATCACAATGCATCTCATCAACCATCCAGATTACGTTGTATTTTAAACAGATTTCTGCGACTTTTTCCATTTCTTCTCTTGTCCAGACTCTTCCTACTGGATTGTGTGGGTTGCAGAAGATCAGTGCTTTTACATTTTCTTCTTTGATCATTTGTTCCATTTTTTCAAAATCAATGGAATAACGATTGTTTTCATAACGAAGCTGACAGTTTACCAGTTTTCTTCCATCATTTTTGATAACTTCACTAAATGGATAGTACACTGGCTGCATAACCATCATAGCATCTCCTTCTTCGGTAAATGCCTTAACACTTGTTCCAAGTGCATAAACGATTCCTGCTCCAAGTGTTACCCATTCTGGTTTGATCGTATATCCGTATCTTGTTGAAAACCAGTGGTTCATTGCATCAAAATATTCATCTAAGGGATCCGTATATCCAAAAATGCCATGATCAATTCTTTTATGAAATTCATCAAGAATCTCATCTGGCAGACGAAAATCCATATCTGCTACCCAAAGAGGAAGCAGGTCATCTCTTCCTTTTCTCTTCATTCCAAAATCGTATTTCAAACAATCTGTTCCATGTCTGTCGATTACTTCGTCAAAATTGTATTTTCCCATTTTCTACTCCTGTGTTGTTTTTTCTGTCTTTTTATACTGGAACATATAATATTTCATTTTTACCACCACAGATCATGCCAAGTGTTGCACTCTGTGCGTTCGATAGATCGTATTCTTTTCTTGTGATCTCTTTCATCGATGGTGCTTCTTCCATAACAGTCTTTTCTAAGTTTCCTCCACCGATACTTCCAATGATTCCATCTTTTGTGACAAGCATCATACTTCCGACACCTCGTGGAGATGAACCAGATTTTTTTGTGATAATGCACAGCACACCTGATTCTTTTGTCTCAAAAAGTTCTTTACTCATCGTACTTTCTGTCTCGTGATTTTTGATTTCGATCATCTCTGCTGCAATGCTGATCGCAATCTCTTCTGGCGTTCTTGCACCGATCTTTAATCCGATTGGTGCATGAATCGTGCTGATCTGTTCTTCACTGTATCCTTCTTCTTTCATTGTCTCGAAAGTTTTTGCAACTTTTCCTTTGCTTCCGATCATTCCAAGATAAAGATATGGTCTTCGTAATACCGTTTCTGCACACAATCTGTCATTTGCATGTCCACGTGTGACAACCACATAAAATGCGTTATCTTGTTCTGGCAAAATATCTTCTATATCATGAAAATCTCTGCAATAAACCTCATCTGCTTGTGGAAGCTTCTCTGGATCTGCAAATTCCTCTCTGTCATCGATCATAATCGTGTAGAAATCTAAAAATTTTGCAATCTGGAGTAACTGAATCGCTACATGTCCAGCCCCGAAGATAACTAATTTCGGCTGAATTTTAAACCAATCTTCCTTGATCTGTGTGACATCTTTTTCTTCCTGTAAGAATCGAGCGGTCACCCTTTGATATAGTGTATCTGCCTGTCCTGGATATACTTTGATTTTTGTATCTTTATATTGCTCTCTCAATGGTCCTAGATATCCTTTCTTCAGTAATTTTTGTAAATGCAGCGGTGTAAGGATCGTATCTTCTTTAATCTCTAAATTCTTATCCGCTAATGAAAGTCTGTGAACAACCTTGCTGGCTGGTTTCCCAAGTGCTGACATTCCGATCACAATATGAATCTCATCGATATTTTCAGGGATCACTGGTTCATAATCCGCTGGAATCTTTGCCGGCATTCCCCTGGAACCATCGGCTTCTATCAGCGTGATATCTGCTTCTTTTACTGCAGTTTCATAGAAATCTTCTGGTAATGGTCCGATCTTTTGTACTAACGCATTTTCTGGCGTCACAGGCATTCCCGCCATACAATATCCGATTTCATTTAATTGCTTTCGAATATCTTCTATATTTTCAGGGATCACGGTATCAGATTCCTTTTTCATATGAGTTGTCGTTGTGACAAAGACTTTCTTTCCAAGACTTCTATAATACTGTGCTAACTTATGAACTCTCGTTGTTTTTCCACCGGAACCTGCAACTGCAATGATCATATCTTTTCCCTCTTTATTCTTCTGCAAGAATCTTAACTGCATTTATTATCTGGTTGATTTCTTTCATTGTTGTCTCATGTCCAAAACTGAATCTTACCATTCCCTGCTCTATCGTACCGAAATGCTCATGTACCAATGGTGCACAATGAGCACCTGATCTTGTCTGTATCTGAAAACGTTCCATTAATTCATCACTGACACTTCCGGAATCATATTCTTCCAGGTTGATCGAACAAATGGCGGTTTGTTTTGTCAGATTTAATTGCTTTTCATGGTAAATTTTAATTCCTTGGATCTTCTGAATTTTTTTATAAAATATTTCAATAAGATTCATTTCCTGTTCACGTATCTTATCAATTCCATATGTATTGATAAAATCAATCGCTGCCCCAAGTCCTACGATTCCGATCCCATTTAATGTTCCTGCTTCCAATGCCTGTGGCAGCACTTCTGGCTGTGTTTTCGAAAATGATAGGATTCCAGTTCCACCTGTTTTTAATGGACGGATCTCAACGCCTTTTCTAATACAGATTCCGCCGATTCCCTGTGGTCCCATCAAGCCTTTATGTCCGGTAAAACATAATATATCGATATTATCTTCCTTCATGGAGATTGGAATCACTCCAGCACTTTGAGCAGTGTCAACGACAAATAAAATTTCCTTTTCTTTACACAGTTTCCCAATACTTTGGATATCAAATGCTTCACCTGTCACATTGGATGCGTGCGTCATCACGATCATCTTGGTATCTTTTGTGATCGCCTGTTTGATCGATCTCTCATCTGGTGAAGTGATCGTTAAGCAAACTCCTTGTCGTTCCATCTCATATAATGGACGAAGAACGCTGTTGTGCTCCATAAACGTTGTGATGACATGATCACCATGATTTAAGCTTCCTTTGATCACTGTGTTTAAGCTTTCTGTAATTCCACTGGTAAATACAACTTGTTCTGCTCCATAGCCGTCAAAAAACTGATCTACTTTCGTACGAACTTCGTAAATCTTTCTTGCAGCATCCAGAGAACTTTCGTTGACACCTCTTCCGCTGTTGCCAAGTGCCAATGCGTTCATAACTGCATCCTTGACACACTCTGGTTTCGTGATATGCGTTGCTGCATAATCTGCATAAATTGTTTCTACCTTTTGTTTCTCATGGGTACATATAGGAACATTCGGTTCTTCCTGCTGATCAGAAAGATTATTTTTCAAATATAATAATGCTTCCAAAACACCACCTGCAATGCATCTGGCTTTATCTGAAATTGTAAAGCAGTTATCGTATTCTTCAGCTCTCGGATCGATATCTGCGATCTTAAATCCTTTTGTCACCGGATATCCATCACGAATTAAACCTCTCAGTAATCCATCCATACTTGCAACTACATCAACAATCGTACCTTCTGGTGTTTCTATCTTTGCTAATAACTGGCCTTTGCTTACCATATCTGTGATATGACAGATATTTCTTAAGATCCCTTTAGCTGGGGAATGGATCACTCGTTCTTTTCCAAAGCCTTTGATCACTCCTGGAATTCCTGTGTTCGGGATCGCACTGCCTTCTTTGATGATCCTTCCAAGCCTGTGTCCACGCATCGTCTCGATCACAACATCGACATCTTCCCCTGCTGTAAACCCAGGTCCTAAAGCGATCGTGATCGGTGCCATATCTCTTGTTGTACCAAGATTTTTCTTCGCAAGAATGGCATCAACAACTGCGATCGGATGCAACTGTTTGATCATCTCTCCATTTGGATCGATCATTAATGCCGGATTTCCTGCTTTCATGATCTGTTCTGCTTCTTTGATATCATGTGCAAGATGGCAGGTCATATCCTCAACCTGCCACTTTTCTTCATAAACTGCTTCTGAAAATGCAACATTTCTACGAATTGCAGATGGATGTGCAATTTCTAAGATCAATACATGAAAACCACTTTTTACCAATTTATAAATTGTACCTGTGGCGATATCTCCACCGCCTCTTACAATGATTAAATCTTTCATAGATATTCCTCAAGGTTTGATCACTTTTCCTGCTTTTTCCATCATTTCTACGATATCATACATATTTGTGATGGAACCAACCGCTAATTTATCTGTAATATCATAGAAATTTAAGCATGTTCCGCAAGTATATATTTCGACTCCTTCTGCTTCTAATGTTTTTAAATCTTCTAAAGAATCAGAATCTTCGCATGTAAGATATGCTCCTGAATTATAAAATAATACCTTTGATGGAAGTTTATCCTGTTTTGTTACTGCAAATAAAAACGCTTTGATCAATGTCTGACCAAGAGCTTTCTCTCCTTGTCCCATCTCGTTGGATGATACAGCGATGATAAAATCATCCTTTGCAGATGGTGCACAGACAATCTCTTCTTCCTCATCTGCTGGTGTATAATTCTCTGCCATGATCTCAATCTTAAATTCATTGTCCGAGATCTTCTCGCTTTTAACTTCGCAGTTTTTACCTTCTGCAAATCTTGTAACATTCTGGACAGCTGGTTCATTATCTACCAGAACGATTAATTTTGTCTCTCCATCCATTGATTCTAATGCTTTCTTTGTGTGTACAACAGGAATCGGACAAGCATTCCCTCTTTCATCAATCTGTTTCATACTTAACCTCCAATTTAAATTTCTATCTGAAATACCCCTTGTGGGATGATTTCATGTTCTGACATAAATTGTACCACAGATTCTTCATTTTCTAAAGGGGTCATCCATGCCATTCCACATCCTGCTGTGATCTCTTTTGGTACTGGGATCAATCTTCCTGCGATCTGATGTTTTTTGCAGCCACTTTCCATACCGATCGCCTGTGTTGTTGTCTCAAATGTGATCACTGTTTTTAATTCTTTTTTTCTCATGATATTTTATGATTCTCCTGAATTTCCAAAGTTTTTTATAAAAGAACGTTTTACTGCTTCAGCAACTTCTTTCTGAAAGTTTTCATAACGATTCAGAATATCTTCGCCTTCTGGTGTAAGGTGTGAACCTCCCCCTTGCTTTCCGCCAGATTTTCGTTCTACTAATTTGACTCCAAGGTCTGCTTCCGCACGATTTAAGATCTTCCATGCTTTGCTTGCTGCCATTCCCATGGATTTATATGCAGCAGATAAAGAACCTTTCTCTCTTGTTAATGATAATAACTGTGCAACTCCTTTTCCAAAATCTGGTTCTTCCATAAAAACTCTGACCCTGAAATCAAAACGTTTTGGTAAATATGATTTCATGTCTACCACCCTTTTCCGAATCCACAGTTTGGATAAGTACAAACTTTACATCCAAGACATAATCCGCCTTCTCCAAGGTGTGCAAGTTCTTCTGCACTTACTTTATCATCTGCCATGATCCTTGGCAGAATAAGATCAAAAACAGTTCTCTTTGAATACATAACACATCCTGGAAGTCCCATGATCGGAATTATCTGATCTCCTTTTTTATAATATGCAAGTAAAAACATTGCTCCTGGCAAAACAGGTGCTCCATAAGATATGATATCGGCTCCTGTATTCTTGATCGAAAGCGGTGTCTTGTCATCTGGATCAACACTCATTCCTCCTGTGCATAATACCATTTCTGCCCCATTTTCGATAGCTTCTAAGATTGTTTTTGTTAAAAGTTCATTGTCATCTGGCAACTGTTTTGTACTGGTCACTTCTGCACCGTATTCTTTGATCTTTTCTGCCACAACTGGAGTAAATGTATCCTCAATTCTATGATAATACACTTCATTTCCTGTAGCTAAGATCACGGCTTTTTTCTTCTTATAAGGCAGAAGAGACAGGATTGGTGTATCCCCAACCCTGTCTTTGACTTCCTGCATCTTATCTTTTTCAATGACCAGTGGAATGATTCTCGTACCTGCTAGTTTGTCCCCTGCTTTGACTGGAGTATTTCCAGATCTTGTCGCGATCATCATCTGTCCGAAAGAATTGACGGTAAATAGTTTTTCTTTGTCGATCTTTAAGAGTCCGTCATATTCAGCAGATAATTCAATCTTACCTTCCTTAACTTCTGACTCTTTCATTCCTTCATTCTTGCACAGATCACAAAGGATCCTTGCTGCATCATTTTCATGAAGCATATCGTCTCCGGCTTCCCAGACGTATAAATGATCTTTTCCAAGGGATAACAACACTGGGATATCTTCTTCTTTGACTACATGACCTTTCCTGAATCTTGCGTCTTTTGTAACACCTTTGATGATCTGTGTGATATCATGACATAGCACAGTTCCTACAGCATCTTTTGTATCCACTAATTTCATTGTTTTTCACCTTCTACTTCTTATTTATTAATTGTAAATCCATAAGATCTGAAGACTTTTAATGCTTTTTCACTCTGTAAGAATTTTACGAATTTATCAGCTGCATCTTTATTTTTACTTTTCTTTAATGCTGCAACTGGATAAATAACTGGCGTTTTTAAAGCATCTGCTGGTGCTTCTGCAAGAACTTTTACATCCTTGTTACTTGCTGCATCTGTTGCATATACAACACCGCAAGAAGCACTTCCTTTTGCTACCCAATTTAAAACTTCTGTTACATTTGTTCCAAAGCTTGCTTTTTTCTTCACATCATTCCAGTTCTTTAAGTTTGTAAAGATTTCCTGTGCATACTGTCCAGCTGGAACGCTCTTAGGATCTCCTAATGCTATTGTATCAGCTTTTGTGATATCTTTAAAGGATGAAACTTTTGCATCACCTTTTTTAGGAGCGATCAGTACAACTTTGTTTTCTAATAATTCTACAACATCCCCCTTGCTGATGTATTTTCCTTTGACAAGATTGTTCATCTGTTCGGTTGCTGCTGACATAAATACATCCGCTGCCATTCCATTTTCAATCTGGCTCTGCAATTTTCCTGAACTATCATAACTTCCTTCTACTTTAATTTCTTTATTTTCTTCTTCGAACATTGGAATTAATTTCTCTGTGTAGCATTTTTCAAGACTAGCTGCAGCTGCAAGTGTGATGGTTGTTGTTTCTTCTTTCTTTACTGCCTCTGTTGTGGATTTAGAGCTGTCCTTACTGCTTCCACATGCTGTTACCCCAAGAACCATAGCTACTGCTAATAACACTGCTAAAAATTTCTTTTTCATTTGTAACTTCCTCACTTTCTTAAAAATGCTATGTAAAATTTCATAGTAATGTGGCTTTTTCCATATGCCCTCTTTGAATATGGTATTTTTTGTCACATAGATTTTCTACTTCCTTACTGCTGTGGCTGACCAAGATCGCTGGTTTATCCAACATTGCCAGCATATTGGATAATTCATCTTGCATCTGTTCTCTTAAGTATTCATCCAACGCTGAAAATGGCTCATCCATCAAGATGACTTCCGGTTCACACACAAGCATCCTTGCTAACGCTGTTCGCTGTTTTTGCCCTCCTGAAATCTGTCTTGGATATCTTTTTGCTAATTCTTCGATATGAAATCGTTTCATCATATCATTTGTCTTTTGTTCGATTTCATCCTTCGGAAATCCTTTTGCTCTTAATCCTATTTTGATATTCTCTTCAATCGTCATATTAGGAAACAGTGCATATCCCTGAAATAAATATCCAATCTTTCGTTTTTGTGGTGGCAGATCGATCTTTTTCTCGGAATCATAAAGTATTTTCCCATCTAGTACAATTCTCCCACTATCTGCAGTTTCCACGCCTGCGATACATTTTAAAGTAATACTTTTTCCACTTCCAGAAGGTCCCATAAGCCCTGTACAACCTGTTTCTACATTAAGTTCTGACTCTAATGTAAATTCTTTTAGTTTCTTTTTGATCTTTACTTCAAGACTCATACATCTCTCCTTACGCTTCCTGTTTCTTCTTTTCCATGATCAGGTAAATATTCATGGCTGCTACGATTGCAAAACAAATGATCACGATCACAAGTACATACTGATATGCTGCATCCATATTTCCCGCTGCAACTTCAGAGTATACTGCAAGTGGCAGAGTTCTTGTTCTTCCCGGAATATTTCCAGCGATCATTGCTGTTGCTCCGAATTCACCAAGTCCTCTGGCAAATGCAAGCACTCCACCAGAAATGATCCCTGGCAGTGCATTTGGGATCATAACTCGAAAGAAAATGCTCCACTCACTCATTCCAAGTGTTCTTGCCGCAAAGATAAGATCTTCATCAATCTGTTCCAGGGCACCTCTTGCAGAACGGTACATCAATGGAAATGACATCACAACTGCCGCAAGGATCGTTGCGCCCCATGAAAATGCAATCTTGATTCCAAGATAATTTTCAAATAATTTTCCTACTGGTCCATATGATCCGAAAAATACAAGCAAGAAAAACCCTGCAACAGTTGGTGGTAATACTAATGGCATCGTAAAGATCCCATCCCAGAAGATTCTTGTTGCGTCTGATTTACGATATAAGATCCATCTTGCTGCTAATAGTCCTAAAATAAAGGTAAATAAAATCGCGATCGTTGCCGTTTTCATCGATATGATGATCGGTGATATATCCATACATTGTCTCCTCTCTTAGTTTCTTCCGCAATCTTCTGTGTTTTCCCTTAAAGTATCTAATCCATGTGGCAGCTGATCAATGATAAAAGAAAGACTCTCTTCCACTGCCTTTTTGCTTCCAGGAAGATTAATGATCAATGTTTTCTTTCTTATTACACTGACACCTCTTGATAACATGGCTCGTTTTGTGATCGTCATAGAACCTGCTCTGATTGCTTCTGAGATTCCCGGCACATTGCGGTCTGCAACAGCTAAAGTTGCTTCTGGTGTACGATCTCTTGGAGAAAGCCCTGTCCCACCGATTGTAATAATTAAATCAACCTGCCGACTGTCGCTTAAACGGATCAGATGTTTTTTGATCTGAGCTTCTTCATCCGGAAGAAGGATTTCTTCTACGATCTTAAATCCATGTTCTTTTAAGATTTCTGCTGCTCTTGGACCGCTTGTATCCACTCGTTCTCCTCTGGAGCCTTTATCACTCAATGTCATGACTGCTGCCATGTATGGCATATCTTTCTCTGGGTAAATAACCTCAATCTTATCTCCGACTTTGATCGTTCCGCTTTCTAATACTTTTGCAAAGATACCTTCTCTTGGCATGATACAGTCCCCAACACGTTTATATATCTCACAATGACTATGGCATTCTTTCCCAATCTGAGTGATCTCAAACTTTGCATCATTACAAATCAGTTTTGTTCCAACTGGAAGTTTCTTAAAATCAATGCCGTAAGCAAGAATATTTTCCCCAAAATCACCCTCGATCACGGAAGCACCTTTTTCATTGAATTCATCCACAATATCCGCGCTCAAAAAACTAACCTGACGATGCCATTTTCCTGCATGGGCATCTCCTTCTAATCCAAAGTCTTTGATCACATTGACTTCGTTGATATTTTTCTTCACAGTTCCTCGTTTTTCACTGATACAGACTGCTTTTATGATTCCTTCCATACAAAATCACCACTCTTTCCACCTGTTTTCTCTACTAAATGTATCTCTGACATAACCATATGTTTGTCAATTGCCTTGCACATATCATAAATCGTTAATAAAGCAATCTGTACTCCTGTCAGTGCCTCCATCTCAACGCCTGTTTTCCCTGTTGTTTTGACAAGACAGACTGCTTTGATCTCTTTGGTTTCTTCTAGCATTTCAAAATCAACTTTACACTTTGTAAGCATCAGAAGATGGCACATCGGGATCAGTTCAAATGTCTTCTTTGCCGCCATGATCCCTGCGATCCTTGCAGTTCCTAAGACATCTCCTTTTGCCATACTTCCTTCTTTGACTTTTTCAAAAATCTCATCATTAACTTTGATCTTTCCTTGTGCAATCGCTGTTCTTGTTGTTTCTTTTTTCTTCGTCACATCGACCATGACCGCATTCCCATGCTGGTCAAAATGTGAAAATTCTCCCATTTATCTTATCCTCCAATTGTATACATCTTGCCATCTGACGGCTTTTCTTCAAAATGATGTGCCTGTGGTTTTTTATAAATGATTTCTTTTAAAACCTGTTTGATCTCTTCGTCTGACGTTTCAGCCTTTCTTAACAGATCTCTTAAATTTCCTGCTTCTTCATAATAAAGACATGGTTTGATCCCACCGATAGAAGTCAAACGAATACGGTTGCATGTATCACAAAATTTTCCATGCAATGCCTCGATCCATCCGATCATTCCATTATATCCTTCCATTGTTTCATAAACTGCTGGCCCATTTCCCATTCTTTGTTCGGTTTTGTGAAATCTGATCCCTTGATCTTTTAGGTTCTTTCTGATTTCATTTCTTGTTAATGCTATCGTTGTCTTCTTATTTCCAAGTGGCATTTGTTCAATAAATCGTATACAGATTTTATGATCTTTCATATAGTCTATAAATTTTTGAATATCCTCCATCGTCGTCTGTTCTGTCAACACAACATTTATCTTTATATTCAATCCTATATTGATCGCTTTATTAATTACTGATATGACCTGTTTGTATCCATCGAATCCTGTGATCTTTTTATATTTCTCCTGATCCATAAAATCAAGACTTATATTGATCCCATCCACTCCTGCCTCTGCTAATTTCACTAAATCTTTTGATAATAAGATTGCATTGGTTGTTAACGTAACTTTGTTAACTCCATCCGTTTTCTTTAATTCACGGATAAAATCTGAACAACCTTTTCGTACCAACGGTTCGCCACCTGTGATCTTGAATTTGTCAATTCCAAGCGTTGTAAGAATCTTACATACTCTTAGGATCTCCTCATATCTTAAAATCTCCCCATGTGACAACATTTCCTCATGATCAGGGCGGCAATAGGTACAATATAAATTGCAACGATCCGTGATCGATATTCTTGCATAATCAATGGTTCTTTGAAATTGATCTTTCATCTCTTTCTCCTATCGTTATTCTCAACCAAGAATAACGCCTGCCTAAAATCAGACAGGAAAAACCATGTTTTAACATTCTTCCTGTCTGTTCGTTCTTCTATTCTAATATGATTGATTTTTCTTCTTTTTCTTCTATGTACCCAATTATTTTAGCACATGGGATTGTATTTTGTAAATCCTCTAATAAATTTTTTGCATCATTTTCGCTAACTGCGATCATCAATCCTCCAGATGTCTGTGGATCATATAAAATATCTTCCAATGCTCTATTTATTTTTTTCGTTTTTGAAACACCTTCACTTGCATATTTACGATTTCTATAAGCACCTTCCGGGATCATTCCAAGGTCTGCCATAGAAAGAGCTTCTTTGTGATATGGAATCTCTTCTGTCATAAAATGAATCGTTACATCACTGCCCTGTGCCATCTCATAACCATGTCCAAGTAATCCAAACCCAGTAACATCCGTACAACTGTGCACTTCATATTTTACCATAATATCTCTGGCATATTTATTGAGCTGTCTCATCTGATCATAGATCTTATCCATTACTTTTTGATCGATAAATTCAGCCTTTGCTGATGTTGTTAAAATTCCAACTCCTAACGGTTTGGTCAAAATTAAAATATCTCCAGGTCTTGCCCCGCTGTTTGTCAAAAATTTTTGAGGATGTACAAATCCAGAAACAGATAAACCATATTTGGGCTCTTGATCGTGAATCGTATGTCCACCTGTGATGATCACTCCTGCTTCATATGCTTTTTTATAACCACCTCGTAAAATTGCCTGAATGCTTTCTTTTGGCATATCTTTTGTGACACACATGATATTTAAGGCAAGCTTTGGATCTGCTCCCATCGCATAAATATCACTGATCGCATTCACTGCTGCAATCTCTCCGAACATTTCTGGATCGTCAACGATCGGCGGGAAGAAATCCAATGTCTGAACAAGTGCTGTATTTTCATCAATTTTATAGACAGACGCATCATCACTTTTATCAAAACCAACTAATAACCGTTCATCTGATCTTGTTGGAATTCCGTCTAATAATTTTGCTAAAGTTCCAGCTCCAACTTTTGCCCCACATCCTGCACACTGGGCGAGTTTTGTTAATTTCACTTCTGTTTCCATAGACCTTATCCTCCCGTAAATGTTCATGATCTCTCTTAAACATTATCTCTTGTTACATCTTTTAACCACTTGAAACTGCGATATCTGATCAATGTGATCGGTACTTTGATCAATTCATCACTCATCAATAATACATAAACTGCCGGCACACTCCAATGTAATACAAATGCAGCCAATGCTCCTAATAAAATCGAACATCCCCACATCGTTGATACATCCATGATCAAGCCAAACTTCGTATCGCCGCCAGATCGGAAGATTCCAACGACCATTGTTGTATTAAATGCCTGCGCGATCACAAAATAAGACATCACATAAAACATCATTTTCAGATAGTATCTTGCAGTTGCACTTAAGGATAAGAAAGAAATTACAACTGGAGATGCAATTAAGATCAATCCTCCTCCGATCACTCCCATCACCACACTTAAAATGATAAACCGTTTGGCATAGGCTCTTGCATGATCGAATTTTCTCTCACCGATCGTCTTTCCAAGATAGATCGCTGTGGCGCTGGATAGCCCAAAAGACACAACCGTTGCTAACTGTCTCGCCACCTGTGCAACAGAATTGGCTGCAACTGCAGAACTTCCCATATGTCCAAGAACTGCTGTATTGGCTGATGTTCCAAGCCCCCACATTACCTCATTTAAAACAACTGGGAGGGAATAGACTAAGAAATCTCTCACTAACAGTTTGTCCTGATGAAGGAAATAGTGAACTCTGAATTTTACATCTTTATTATATATTTTTGCATAACCACAGACCAGAACAAGTTCCATAATCCTTGCGATCAATGTCGCAATCGCTGCTCCACGGATTCCAAGAGCTGGAAATCCAAATAATCCAAAAATAAAGATCGCATTAAAAACCACATTGCATAAAAATGATACTAGATAAACAACTGTTGCCACGATCACTCGTTCAATGCTTCGCATGACATATAAATATACATTGGTAATTCCCATGATAATATATGAACATGCAACGATCCTTAAATACTTAACTCCTTCTGCGATCACCTGTGGATCATTTGTAAAAATTCTCATCAACGATGCTGGAATTGTAAATGCTGCGATAGTGAATATCGCAGTTATGATCACTGCTGATCTAATCCCTAATGCCAAGATCTTTTCAATCGCTGTCTTGTCACCTTTTCCCCAGTATTGTGCAGTAAGAACGGTTGCCCCCGATGTTAATCCAAACAAAAACAGTACCATAATGTACTGAATCTGGCCAGCAAGAGAGGCCCCTGATAATACTTTTTCACTGACTTTTCCAAGCATCACAACATCGGCTGCTGTTACTCCAACGTTGATCAGATTCTGCAATGCCATCGGAACGACCAGTGCAAATACATTTTTATAAAAATCTTTCCATTTGATGCTTAAATCATTCAATCTTTTTCTCCTGTCCTTTTCATTTCCTCATAATAGGATATAGAAGCTTTGTCTGCTTGTCAAGCACATATTGCCTGACTGTATTTCATTTAGTATCCCCAAAAATGAAAAATAAAAACCACTTAATAAAATCATCTGCAGATTCATCATTGCGATATTTATTAAATGGTCTTTATCTTTATAATTAGAATTTAATTTTTTGGCATTTATAGATATGTAGTTTATTCTTCGATTTTTAATGCTTCTTCATTGCTGAGCTCTTTGCCATCTTTTGTTGTTGCAACATAGTAGATATCGCCTTCTTCTGGCTGATAATAGATATCTAAATTTACGATCGTGTTCATTTTAACACCAGCTGCTTTTAAATTTTCTTTAACAAGTTTCTCTGTGTCTTTTACATCTATGTTGCGTTCCTGAAACTGTACTTCGATTTTTGTTTTCATACTACTCTCCTTCTTCTTGATCATCTACTCTTTATGTCAACTCTTGATGTGATTATTATTAGATTCTTGTATACGTACATTGTATTCTACATACGATTTATAATTCATATTATAGCCTTTTTTTCCAATTTATTCAACTTGAATCTAATTTAGTACAAAATCTATCTGCTTTTCCTTGATTTTCTTCCCATAACTTTTTGGATGATCATATCTGCAATCCATCCACATAAAAGCCCAATGATCAAACCACCTAAAACATCCGTTGGATAATGGACGTATAAATACATTCTTGAAAACGCAATTAAAACAGATAATACCAAAGCTCCTGCTGCCATTCTCTTTCTTCCCGCAAAATACAGTGCACTAACCGATGCAAATGATGCTGCCGTATGTCCAGATGGAAAAGAATAATCTTTCAATGGTGTGACTAGCAGTTGAACTGTCTGATTAATGCTATATGGTCTTATTCTTGCCACGATCGGTTTTAAGATCACATTACAAATAATCAAATCTGCAATTAATGCAACTGCCATGTATGCTCCTGATTTTCTTGTTTTTGGTATCAGCAATAAAATAACTGTTAAAATGATCCACACGATTCCTGCATCTCCCAGTTTCGTAATAGATACCATAAATCTGTCTAATAATGGAGTATGGATCGTTTGAAGTTTGTCTAAAATCTGAAATTCAAATCCCATAATGACCTTATTCTGCCTTTCTTTTTCTTATTATGAAAATGCCAGAGTCTCATCTGATCTCTGGCATCTCATCTATTATAACATAGATTCTTTGATTTTATCAAACATTGATACATAAGTTGTATCCTTAGATTCTAAAATATGCTGTACTCCTATTTCTTGAAGCTGTTTTGTTGTCTTTTCTCCAATACTGATACACGAAATATTCTCTATCCATTGTTGCTTTTCTTCTCCTAGCTGATCAAAAAATCTTCGAGCTGATGACGCACAGGTAAAAGAAACACTTCGGATATCTTTCATTTCTGGAATTTCACTTAAGGTCTTTCTATTATTTTCATACATGATCTTTTCTGTTACCTGACAGATCGGAGTAAGGGCTTTTTTCAATTTTTCTCCACCAGACCTGCCTTTACAATACCAGATCACATCCTTTGCATCTACTTCCTGTTTCATAAGTTCAGAAAGATTGATCTCTCCCGCTTCCTCTGGCATAAGATCTGCTATAATTCCATATTGCATCAAAACATCCTTTGTCTTTTCACCTACAACGACCATCTTTTTATCAAAGAGATTCCGAAGATCCAAATTCGAAGATTTCATCTGTTTCATAAAACCATGAACTCCATACCTGCTTGTAAAAATCAGATAGGTCACTTTCGCTAATTCCTCTTTAGAAATCAGATCATATCTATAAGAAATCTCTCCTGTCTGAAGTTCCTTGATCTTATATCCATGATCTTTTAATATCTGCGCTAATTTTGATGGCTGATTTCCTATTTTGGTAACTAAATGACAAGTTGTATCTTTTGGTTTTTGAATCTGTTTTTGAAGTTTCACAACATCTCCTACAACGATAACTGCTGGTGATGAAAGTTTTTCTTGCTTCACTTTTTCATGAATCGTATTTAATGTTGCTTCACACGTTTGCTGCTTTGTGGATGCTGCACTGGAAACAACTGCAACAGGTGTATCTGCATCCATTCCCTTTTTTAATAGATTCGTTGTGATCTCTTCTAGTTTCGAAAGCCCCATTAAGAATACTAAAGTTTCTTCAGACTTTGCCATAGATGCAAAATTAAGATCAGATAACTGATTTCTTCGATCATGTGCTGTCACAACTCGGAATCCTTTGGAGATTCCTCGATGAGTTACAGGAATCCCCGCAAGTTCCGCAGCTGCAATACAGGAACTGATTCCTGGAACAACTTCACAATAAATTCCCTGATCAGCTAAATATATGGCTTCTTCTCCACCTCTTCCAAAGACAAATGGATCCCCACCTTTTAAGCGCACTACGATATCATATTGTAATGCTTTTTGTGTTAATAATTCATTGATCTGTTCTTGTTTCATCGTATGATGATGATTTTCTTTTCCAACATAGATATGTTCGCATTCTTCTTTTGTTTCATCTAATAATTCTTGCGGGATCAATCTGTCATAAATGACACAATCCGCTTTTTTTAAGATTTCTTTTCCTTTGACAGTGATAAGTCCTGGATCTCCTGGTCCTGCACCAATTAAATATACGGTTCCTGCCAGCTGTTTTTTAATATTTTTTACTGCCGTTTGTGCTAAGATCTCAGGGCATGTTCCACAAACTTTTGTATATGCCTGTTTACTCCCATCTTCATTCCCAAACATAGCATATAGTTCATACCCTTGAGCTGTCTTTTGACATCTGGCACCTGCCGGAGTATGGCAGCTGCCTCCCATTTGTTCTAAGAAATTTCGCTCTGCACATACTTCGCTCATTGTTTCTTCATCACAAAATACATCCAACATCTTTTGCAATTCTTTCTGATCTTCTCTTACTTCCAAAGCCAGAGCACCCTGTGCTGGTGCTGAGATCATGTCTTCTGACGCCAGATATTGCGTGATCACATCTTCCATTCCTAGTCTTTTAAGACCTGCTGCCGCAAGAACGATTCCATCTAATTGTTGTTCCTCCATTTTTCGAAGTCTCGTATCAACATTCCCTCGAATATTTATAATCTGAAGGTCTGGTCTTAACTTTAATAACTGAAATGCTCTTCTTTTGCTTCCTGTTGCTATCACAGCACCTTCTCGTAATTCAGACAGATGTTTCGCTGTTCGAAGGATCAACACATCTCTTGGATCTTCCCTTTTCCATACTTTTGTAAAAACAAGGCCTTTTGCCGGGGTTGACGGCATGTCTTTCATGCTGTGAACTCCCATATGGATTTCCCCAGAAATGATCTTTTCTTCAATCTCTTTGACAAACAGACCTTTTCCACCAATTTTATCTAATGGTTTATTCTGAATCTTATCACCTTTTGTTTTAATGATCTGGATTTCAAAAGTGTGTTCTGGATAAGCTTTCGCTAATTTTTCCTGAACATATTTTGTCTGGATCAGTGCAAGGCGTGATCCTCTTGATCCGATGATATATTTCATAGGTCATTTTCCTTTCTTTGTCTCTATCCCAAAAAGCTGTTCTACCATCTTCTTATAATCTGCTTGTTCCTGTCTTGTTTCTAAATGTTTTAATTCCTGAATCGGTTCTTTGATCATGCGCTGCAAGGATGCATTTAACACCTTCTTTAGAAGTTTCTGCTCTCTTGTTCCAAAATCTATTTTTCTTGATAAATATGAATAACTATCTTCCACGATCTCTGCACATTTTTCCTGCAAGGAACGAATTGTTTCTTCCATTGGTGCCTGAAACAGCCACTGCATCGTCTCTTCTTTTGCTTTGCTGATCATCGTATTGCTTTGCTTGCAAAGTTCTTCACGTTCTGACTGATTTGCTTTAGAAATCTCTTTGATCGTATCTAAATTGATCAGATTTACCTTTGGGTCATCTGAAAGTTTTGGATCAATATCTCTTGGTGTTGCAAAATCTAAAAATGTAACTTGTTTTTCTGGCGTGTAATATTCTTGTTTTACAACCACATGTGGTGCTGATGTTGCAGATACTACAATATCACATTGTTTCATGATCGCATATCTTTGTTCATAAGAAATGATCTCTATCTCTTGAAACTCTTTCTGAACATTTCCTGCATGTGCCAGTGTTCTGCTGCATAAATAAATTTTTCCTGCTTCGTATTCCTGCAGATAACGAAGTGCAAGAACTGCAGTATCTCCGCTTCCGATCACCAAGACCGTTTTGTCTTTGATATCACATATTTTCTGTAATTCACAGATTCCAATATATCCAACAGATACTGGTTTTTCACTTATTCTAAACGTTGTTTTTACCTTTTTTGCACAAGTAATGGCATCTCTTACAACTTTATTTAATTCTTTCTTGCTAAATCCCATAGTTCTTGAAAAATCCAAGGCATCTTTTACCTGTCCAAGGATCTGATCTTCTCCTAGTACCATAGATTCTAATCCTGCTGTTACTCGAAACAGATAAGACACTGCTTTATCTTCTTCACAATGTCTGATATATTGCTCGATCTCTGCTTTATCGAACATATCACAGTAGATATTTTGTATTTTTTTGATCTGTTGTTCATTGTCAAAAAAATAATAAATCTCACTGCGGTTACAGGTTGATAAGATCATTACCTGCTCAACCCCTATTTCCTCTGCTTTATGAAAAAATTCAAGCTTCTTCTGATCCGTAAATGAAATTTCATCACGAATGGTAAGATCTGCATTTTTATAATCAATCCCTAGAAATCCAAACTGCATAGAGCTTCTCCTGCAAGTTTACATGTTTTCTCAATATCTTCTTCTGTATGTGCGTCAGAAATAAACATTGTCTCAAACTGGGATGGTGCAATATAAATTCCACGATCTAGTAAATATCCAAAATAATCTGCATACTGTTCTGTATTGGATGTCACAGCACTTTCAAAATCTCTGACTTTCTGATCTGTAAAGAATACACTCATTAAAGATCCAATCTGATTAACACAAATATGTCCATTTCCTGCTTCTCTTGCTGCATCAGCAAGTTTTCTTGTTTTTTGCTCTAGTCGTTCGTAAATCTGTGGATCATTTTTTAAGATATTTAATGTCTCAATTCCTGCTGTTGTTGCAACTGGGTTTCCTGACAGTGTTCCTGCCTGATAAACTGGCCCATCTGGGGAGATCATCTGCATGATTTCTCTTCTTCCGCCATACGCACCGATCGGCATTCCTCCACCAACGATTTTTCCAAGTGTTGTGATATCTGGCTTGATATTATAATACTGCTGTGCTCCTCCAATAGATAGTCTGAAACCTGTAATAACCTCATCAAAGATCAATAATGATCCGTGATCTTTTGTGATCTCTCTTAAAAATTCAAGGAAGCCTTCTTCTGGAAGTACTAAGCCCATATTAGCTGCCACTGGTTCTACGATCACTGCTGCGATCTGATCTTTATTTTCATCAAATAGTTTTTGTACAGAATCTTTGTCATTGTATTCTGCGACTAATGTATTCTTCGTATCATCTTTTGGAACTCCAGCACTGTCTGGAACGGATGTTGTAAGTGCTCCCGATCCTGCTTTTACTAACAAACTGTCGGAATGTCCATGATAGCATCCGCGGAATTTAACGATCTTATCTCTCCCTGTAAATCCTCTGGCTGCACGGATCGCACTCATAACAGCTTCTGTTCCAGAACTTACCAGACGGCTTACTTCCATAGACGGGATCAATTCACTGATCAATTCTGCAAGGATCACTTCCTTCTCTGTTGGTGCTCCGAAAGTCAAACCATTTTCACAAGAGTCCATGACTTTTTTGATGACTTGAGGGTGAGCATGTCCTAAGATTCCAGGTCCCCATGAACATACATAATCGATATATTCATTTCCATCAGCGTCAATAATACGGTCTCCTTTTGCAGATTCCATGAATCTTGGAGTACGATTTACCGCACGGAATGCACGAACTGGACTGTTTACCCCTCCTGGAATATGTACTTTTGCTCGTTCATATAATTCTTTTGATCTTGTATCTTTCATTTTATCTTTCCTCTTCTTTCAGCCATTTTGCAACATCAAGTGCATGATATGTAATGATCATCTTTGCACCAGCACGTTTTAATCCGACCATATTTTCCATAACGATCTTTTTCTCATCGATCCATCCATTGGCCGCAGCTGCTTTTACCATGGCATATTCTCCGCTTACATTGTATGCAACGATCGGAATATTGTATTTCATAGATGCTTCTTTCATAATATCCATATAAGCAAGTGCTGGTTTGGCAATGATCAAGTCTGCTCCTTCTTCAATGTCTTCCCCGATCTCTCTTAGAGCTTCCTGTCCATTTGCCGGATCCATCTGGTATGTTTTTCTATCTCCAAATCCTGGCGCAGAATGTGCTGCATCACGAAATGGTCCATAGTATCCTGACGCAAACTTGGCACTATAAGACATGATCGGTGTGTATACAAATCCTGCTTCATCTAAAGCTTCACGAATAGCTTTCACTCGAAGATCCATCATATCACTTGGCGCAATGATATCTGCCCCTGCTTTTGCATAACTTACAGATGCCTTTGCAAGAAGCGGAAGTGTTTCATCATTTAAGATCACTCCGTCTTTCACAAGACCACAGTGTCCATGAGATGTGTATTCACAAAGACATACATCTGCAATGATCAAAAGTTCTTCATACTCTTTTTTGATCTGGCGGATCGCCTTTGGCACAATTCCATCTTCAGCATATGCACCGCTTCCAACTTCATCTTTATGATCTGGGATTCCAAAGATTAAAATTGCTTTGATCCCCGCTTCTTTGATCCTGTTAATTTCCTCTGATAAACGATCCAGCGAATACTGATAAATCCCTGGCATAGATTCTACAGGATGTTTGATATTTTCTCCTTCTGTAACAAAGATTGGATAGATCAATTCATCAATTCTCACATGATTTTCCCTTACCATATCTCTCATATAGTTGCTTGTTCTTAATCTTCTTGTACGTTCCATTTTTACTGTTCCTCGATTTCACTCTGATATATATTTTTGAATGATTTCATTGATTCGTTGTTCTTCCAATGAATCAATATCCTCTAATCCGATTTGTAATAATTCTTTATAAAATGCCTTTCGTTCCTGTTCTGTGGCAATGCATGATTTTGCAAGCTTTCTCAGACTTCCCAAAATCTGTGCGAGTTGTCCTAATTCTTTATTCAAATCTGGTTTGATCTTTTCTTTTAAATACTGTGTGATCAATGGACTCTGCCCGCCACTTGAAAATGCAGCGACGACTTCTCCTTCTTTTACATAAGATGGGAAAATAAAGCTGCAATCTTCTTTCTGATCGACCGCATTGACAGGAATCTTCTTTCGTCTGCAGATCTGGCTGATCTCATGATTTGTTTTTTGATCATCGGTTGCTGCGATCACAAAATCTGCCTCATTAAAATCTTTCTCCATAAACGTTCGAAAGATTCGGCAAATCTGATCGATCTGCCGAATCTGTATTATCATCTCTGGTGCGACCACGGTAATATCTGCTTCAAAATCTTTTAAAACTTCAATCTTACGAAGTGCGATCTTACCGCCGCCGATCACTAGACATTTTTTCTTCTTTAGTTGTACAAACATTGGAAAATATGCCATAATCTCTGTGTCCTATTTTATATATTCTTTTGCGATTTCCTTGATTCCTTCTGGATGTTTTAAATTCCACTGTGAAAAGTCAAGTTCTTCACTCTCAACTGCCTGTCCTAATTTTACCAAGAACTGTGGAATATCTTCTTCTAAAATGATTCCAACTTCTTCTCCCATCTTCTCTTTTCCCTGAAGATCAGATCCATTGATATGAAGTACAAATGCAGAATGAGCAACTTTATCAATAACTTTCATGCTTCCGTGGAATCCGATCTCTCCGATCTGATGTGTACCACAAGAAGACATACATCCAGAAATATGAATCTTAGGCAGTGAGCCATCCTTTAATCCAGCTTCTCTTTCTGCTTCGATCACTTTATGTAACAATCCCTGAGAATCTCTTAATCCAACCTGACAGATCGTTGCTCCGATACAAGATACAGATGTCTCAAACAACGTTTCTGCACCATCATCTGTCGCATTTAAAACTTTCTTTGCTTCATCTCCTGTCAGATTAATGATGTACATTGTCTCATCTGGTGAGATCCTTGCTTCCACTTCATCCATATCTTTGATCACATCATAGATTTCTCCTAATTTCTCAGGTTTTGGACAGCCACCGAATGGATGATAAGAAACTGCATATAATCCTTCCTGTTTCTGATCGATCACTCGCTTACCAGATACTTTACTTCCATCCCCCTGTTTCTTCACTTCAGAAATTTCTACATGAAGATCCAGATCCTCTCCGGATGCAAAAACTTCATCTAATTTCTCATGGAAAGCTTTGATATATCCTTCTTCACCTAAAGTTTCCTGCATATAACGTGTTCTTGCTCTTCCGCGTTGTTTATAATTTCCATGTGCGATGAATGTTTCTCTCATTGCACAGATATAATAAAGGATCTTCTCTGGTTGTACATTCTCAGCAACTTTCAGACCAAATCTCGCATTGTTACCAAGTCCTCCAGCACTGTAAACATCAAAGTTTCCATCTTCCCTTGCCACAAATCCAAGATCACGGAATGTTGCATGTGTCTCATTAGCTGGCCCGTTTGAAAATCCAACTTTTAATTTTCTTGGCATAACTTCTTTTTTGATAAATGTCATCAAATATTCTCCAGCTGCTTCGGCATATGGAAGAACGTTAAAATATTCTCCTTTTTCAACACCTGACAATGGAGATACGGTTACATTACGTGGAAAATCTCCACCTCCACCCATTGTGACAATACCATGATCTAATCCACCTTCCATGATTCCATAAATTGCTTCTGGCTGTAAGTTATGTAACTGAATCGTCTGGCATGTCGTCAGGTGAACTTTATCTACATTATATGTTTTGATACTGTCTGCGATAAATTTTAATTTATCTTTTGTTAAATGACCACCTGACATACGAAGACGGATCATACTTGCTTTTCCATCTTTCTGTGCATAACTTCCGTAACCACCAGAAAATCCTTTGTAATCTGCTTTACTTAGTTCTCCTGCATAGAACTGGTCTGTCTTTTCTTTAAATGCTGGCAGGTCTTGTTTCCATTCCTGTGGATTGATCGTTTCCATATGTAAAATTCCTTTCTGAACATTTTGTTTCTTTTATTATGTGAATCCTTATGAAATAACACATTTGTCTTATCATACCACATTTACATAATTGTTTGAATGATTTCTTTCCTTTTCTACAAGAAATGATTCGATCGCTTTTGCAAGGTTTTTATGTCCATCTTCATTCATATGTTCCATATCTGCCTTACTTGGCTTGGCTACATCACTTGCTGCAAGGAAATCACATCCGTACTTCCATGCGATCTTTAAATAAGTCTGTTTTAATTGCTTGGATACTTTCACAGAATGCTGGTCAAATTCAAGATCAAATCCTGGTTTCCATACATCTTCTCCTAATTCGATCGGAGATACTAATAAAATATCGATCGCTGGGTCAGCTTTTCTGATCTGCTGGATCAGTTTTTCGATTCCTTTTCCGATGCGCTCTGCACTTGCATGGTTATATGTTTTGCAGTCATTGGTTCCAAGCATTAAAACAATCTGGTCAAGTGGTGCGTGCGTCTCTAAAATCATCGGAAGCACTTTCGCTCCATTTCTTCCATCTCTTGTTGCATCGTCAAATACACTGGTTCTTCCACATAATCCTTCTTCTATAATTCTATATCCTTTATCGTAAAGCTTCTCTGCTAAAATTCCTGTCCATCTTGTTTCTCTGTCATATCTTCTGTTTGTTCCTGGGATGAGTCCGTATGTATTGGAATCTCCGAAACATAATATCTCTTTCATATCTGTCACCTTCTTCGTTATATTTCATATAATTCTAATAGGAATAATATGATTATAAGAAATGTGTTTCTGATTGTCAATAGGTTTTGGACAGAAAAATACCCTACAGGATATAGAAATATCTTATAGGGTATTATAGTTTCTTATTATATGATGTAAGTGTCAAACGTATAAATTACATTTGTACCTGCATAATTGAACAATTTATAAAGAGCTTAATCATTCTTCTTCCCAAACAATAAACTTACGATCACGCTTAAAATGATTGTGATCACCATATCAGGGAGTGTATTTCCAAGGATCGTGTCAACCCCCATTAACCAACGGTATGCAATAAATCCAACAACCCATACAAACATGTTCTGGATGCATACAGATTTTCTTGAGAAATCCTGATGAAGGATAAAGAAATCCGCAATCTGTACAGCGATCATTGGTGCAAATACTGATCCGATCAGATATAAGAAATCTGTGATATCATCCATTGGATAAACAATTGCCCCAATCGTTCCGATCACTGTTGCCACGATCGCAATCCATTTTCCATTGATATTCTTAGATAAAGATTCACTGGAAATTCCGGCAGACCAAGCATCTAAGAATGTTGTTGTTACAGTTGAGAATACGATAATTAATAATCCTGCGATTCCAAGTCCTGCTTTTACCATGATCTGTGCAATATCAGATTCTCCTGTAAAGATAGAGATTCCCATACCGATCACATACATCCAGCAGCTGACCAATCCATAAACGATCACACTTGCCCATGTTGCTTTCGTTGGTTCTTTTGCTTCTCTTGTGTAGTCACTGATCAGTGGCAGCCATGATAATGGCATGGCAACTGCAAGTTCTACGGCTGCTCCGAAAGTTAATCCATCATCTGCAACCGGCTTTAATGAACCATGTCCGAAAATAATAAAGCTTAAAACTAATGTCAAAATAAATAATGCTGCCATTGCAACCGTATTGATCTTTCCTAGATTTTCAATTCCTACCAGAATCCAGATAATGATCAATCCTCCGATAATGACTGGCCATACCCAGTTCGCAATATTGAAGATTCCTGCTGCTGCTAATGATCCGTCATAGATCATGATCGCTGTCCATCCAACTAACTGCAGGATATTTAACACTGCAAATAACAAAGCTCCCGTTGATCCAAAACTCATTTTTACCGTTTCCATTGCACTTTTTCTTGTCTTTCCACCGATAAATCCGGCAAAAAACATCATACCACATCCAATGATATGTCCAATAATGATCGCTAATAATCCTGTAGAAAATCCTAAGGATGCGAAATATGTACCTGTTAAAATTTCTGCCAAGGACACTCCGGCTCCAAACCAGATCAATCCGTTTTCAAAAATTGATGTTCTTCTGCTGCCCATTGTCTATGCCTCCTCTTTCCATTCATCTTTTAAATCAAATGCATGATTCATTGGTCCGCTTCCAGCTCCAAGATCCAACATATCTGCTAATGCTCTTGAAATATAGTCTTTCGCACGCTGTACAGAAGTCTTAAGGTCAAAACCTTTGGCAAGATTTGCTGCGATCGCACTTGAAAGAGTGCATCCTGTTCCATGTGTATTTGGGTTATTGATTCTTTTTCCTTTAAACCAAGAAACTTCTTCTTTTGTATATAAAAGGTCATTTGCATCGTTAATATTATGACCACCTTTTAATAACACTGCGCATCCAAGATCTTCATAGATCGCTTTTGCAGCCGCTACCATGTCTTCTTCTGTGTGAATCTCCATTCCACAAAGAATCTCAGCTTCTGGAATATTCGGTGTAATTACCGTAGCGATCGGTAATAATTCTTTCTTTAATGTATCTACGGCATCTTCTTCTAATAATCGTGATCCGCTTGTTGCTACCATCACTGGGTCAACAACGATATTTTCTGCTTTATAATGCTGTAATCTTTCTGCGATCGTTTTGATCAGTCCACTTGATGAAACCATTCCGATCTTCACTGCATCTGGTCTAATGTCTTCAAAAACTGCGTCGATCTGTTTCTTTAAGAATTCTGGATCTGCTTCTAATATTCCTGTTACGCCGGTTGTATTCTGGGCTGTCAGTGCTGTGATCGCACTCATTGCAAATACACCATTCATTGTCATGGTTTTTAAGTCAGCCTGAACTCCAGCGCCTCCACTGGAATCACTTCCAGCGATTGATAATGCTGTTCTCATAAGTATCTCTCCTTTTCTCTCTTATGCATTATTTTTCTATTGCGATCAAAAGTGGTGCTCCCAGTTGACCGCATTGTTTCGTATCATTGTAAATTCTTCCATAATAGGAATCCTTTATCATACGAAAAAAACGGAAAGCTACTGATTTTGTAACTTTCCGTATGTTCGCGACTTATCATCTTCGTTTCCTACGTTGGCATTACCCAAATCAGGTTCAAAGGTCGAAAGTTTTACTTTCCTCTCAGCCTGTTTAACAAGCTCCCTGTTTTTATAACTTAATAAGTATATAGCAAGTTTGTCTAAAAAGCAAGTTCCTATTTTCGTACTTTATTGCTTTTTTTAATTTTCAACTTATTTTTCTTGCCTTTCTTGGAAATATCGTTAACCCTAACTTTTTCATAATAAATTCTTTCCCAAAAAATAAATTTTAAATCTCTTTTCCTTTTGTCACGATCACATGAATGATAAATGGAACAAACAAGGTGATAAATGCTGCATATCCAAGGTATGCATATCCCTGTTTTACAACGGCCAACAATCCAAACTGTGCGATCGCAAATGCTAAAAATGTAAAGATCAATGTTGCAATAGCATTTCTTACTAAATGTCCATTCTGTCTTTCCTGTTCAGATCTCATACGGCGCTCTACTGCATTGACACATCTTGTTACGATTCCAGAGATCATATTTACCGCCGTTGAGATAGATCCAAGAATGATCAAAATAGAGATGATCGGTGTTAACAATCTTGAAGACACTCCATTTTGTACTAATACTAACATTGGTACTGTTGCTGTTACAAGATCTGCTGCGTATGCAACCGCTAATAATCCAATGATAGACAATTCCATTGCAAAGAAGTTAAATACAAAGATTTCAATGGCTGCTTTATTGATCTGTTTCTTATCTGTAACAGGTTCCATATGTTGGTACATAACAGATACAGATGCTAACTGGAAGAAGAAATATAAAACTGCAGAATATAAGGCTGGTCCAAAAGCTCCACTTTCTCCAGAGATCACAGGCATCTTTCCTGATACCAAGTTCGAAATTGCTGCTGTGATCGCATCCCACTGTACGATGATGTTTGGTACCAATACAAGAACCAATCCGATCAAGATCAGTACACTTAAAGTAGATGCACATTTTCTTACAACACTTGTTCCAAAGAGTGCGATCACGAAAATAAATGCTGCTATGATCAATGTACATACCCAGTATGGGATTCCAAATAGCATTTGAAGTGTTGATCCACCTGTTGCAAATGCTGCCGCAGATGCTGTTCCGATCATGATCAGATAACAGATTTCATATAGATTTGACATGATCGGTCTTGTCTTTCCATATAAACTGTCAGAAAAACTTCTGTAATCATATGTTTTATGTTTGTACGCATAACGCATTCCATACCAGAAAAATAATGCATATAATCCTTGTGTGATCAGTGGCATTAACAGACACCAGATTCCGTAGTTGATAAAATACTGATAAATCTGTGCTCCGGAAGCAAATCCACCTCCGAACTGTGTCGTAAATGCCACGAATGCGATTCCCATGGCAAGAGGCATCTTACTCTTGTCAACTAGTAAACTTTTTTTGCCGCTCATTTTGTCGTCCTCTCTTTTCTCTTAATGTAGTCTGATATTCTAGTTTTCATCGATCTTGATCATTTTTCCTGGATTCAAGATCAGTTTGTCATCAAATGCACGTTTAATAGACTTGTATAGTTCAATCATTCTTGGCCCCGCAAATTCCTCTAAGAAATCAAGACGTCCATTTCCGATTCCATGTTCTCCTGATAACTGTCCACCAAGTTTTTTTGATAATGCATATAATTCTGTTAATGACTCATGGGTTGCCTTTTTCCATTCCTCATCACTCATCTCTGGTCCACGAAGCATTTCTGTATGAATATTTCCATCTCCGCAATGTCCACACGGCTCTACACGGATTCCATGTGCAGATGCAATCTTCTTTGCCTGTTTTACATATTCTGCAATCTCTGATCTTGGAACAACAACATCACATTCTTCCTGTGCAACGGAATCTGCCTTCATTCCTTCAAGAATTGCTCCTCGTACTTCCCACACAGATGCCGCACGTTCTGGCGTTCCTGCGATATTGCAATCTAAAGCTCCATTTTCTAATGCCGCTTCTGCAGCTGCTTCTACTGCACGATCAAGTTCTTCTTTGCTTGATGCATCATACATAACGATCAATACCGCTTCTCCGTGTTTCACTGGAAACAGTTTATGTAGACTTCTTTCTACAATATCGATCAATTCTCTTTCCAAAAATTCAATCGCTGTTGGAACAAATGGCAGATCTAATACTTTTGGCACCATATCAGCACATTCTTCCAAGCTTCTAAATGGCATAACCAATGTACTTGAACATGTTGGTGCAGGCAATAACTTTAACGTAACTTCTGTCAAAATACATAAGATTCCCTCAGAACCAATCACTAAATCTTTCACATCAAATCCTGTTGTATTCTTTACGACATTGGATGAGAAATTCATGATGGAACCATCTGGCATAACTGCTTCAATACAACGGACAAAGTCTCTTGTAAGACCATATCTTACCGCTTTCATTCCACCTGCGTTGGTAATGACATTTCCACCGATGGAAGCTGTTTTTTCTCCTGGATCTGGTGGGTAGAATAATCCTTCTTCTTTAGCTGCCGCCTGAATATCAATTAACAATGCTCCTGGCTGTGCCGTGATCGTCTGGTTCTTGTGATCCACTGGAAAAATCTTATTCATACGCATCACAGATAACATGATTCCACCGTATTTACAAGTTGCTCCACCTGCAAGTCCTGTTCCGGCCCCACGGCAGACAACTGGAATATTCTGCTCGTAAGCATATTTCATGATTTCTGAAACTTCTTCTTTATTCAATACTTCCACGTATAATTCCGGTGGAAATACTCCATATTCTGGCATCTCGTCTTTGTAATATTCTTTTGCGATCTCATCGCCGACCCATACACGTTCGTTGTCTGTGATCTCAATGATCTTATCAAAATCTTCCTGGGTCATCTTCTTATATGGATATGGCATCTTATTCGTCCCCTTTCTGTTGTTTTACTAATTCTGTCAGATATGGAACGACTTTGTACAGATCATCAACGATACAATAGTGTGCCACATTGAAAATCTGAGCTTCTGGATCATTGTTGATCGCTACGATGCATTCAGATCCTGTCATACAAGATGTAAACTGAATCGCACCAGAAACTCCACAAGTAATGATCAGTTTTGGACGAACAGTTCTTCCAGATAATCCAACCTGATGTGCAACATCCCCAAAACCATTCTCGATCATCGGTCTTGTAAATGCTAACTGTCCACCTAAAGCTTTGGCTAATTCTTCACACATTTCCACATCTTTTTCATTGCGGACCCCTCGTCCTGCTACAACTAAGACATCTTCATCTTCAATGTTCTTTGTCTTCTCGATCACTTCGGATTTTAAGATCTCGATCGGAGATTGTTTCATCTCTTCCTTCACTGAACAGACAATAACCTCTCCTTTTGTGCTCTCAACCTTCTGTGCCGCATCCATAACTCTGTATCTTACAGTTGCAAACTGTGGTCTTGATTTTGTGATAGAAATCTGAGCCATGATATTTCCACCAAATGCTGGACGAATCTGTACCATGTCTGTGTTTGACTTAATATCAAGGGTTGTACAATCAGCTGTTAATCCTGTATGGAATCTTGTTGCCAGTCTTGGGGCTAATGATCTTCCAAGTGCTGTTGCTCCAATCAAGATAGAACTTGGTTTCTGTGCTGCGATACATTCTGCAACAACATCTGTATAACAGTCTGCTCTGAATCCTTCTAAGGATTCATCCTCATATGCAAAGACCTGATCAACTCCATAGTCTAGAAGTTTATGTGCATTCTCAATGGTTCCTGTTCCACCTGCGATCACGCATTTGACTTTAAAATTTACTTTCAAAGCCATCTTTCTTGCTTCACCGATCAATTCAAATGCAACTGGATGAATGTCTCCACGTTCTTGTTCTACAAAGATCAAAAAATCTTTCCATTTGTCTTTATCAAATGATCCTGCTTTCTGCTCAAAGCTGATTGCTTTTTCCGGACATTGTCTGACACACATTCCACACATTCGGCAAGTGTCCCCAACAACAATCCCATTATCTTCAAAACTTAATGCCCCAAACGGACATTTTTCCACGCATTTACCACATAGACTGCAGCGTTTTGCATCAAATTTTATTAGTTCCATGTCATCTCACCTAAATCACTTTCTTATTCACTAATACGTCAAATAATTGTTTTGTCTTTTCTTTTGCATCTCCGTCAAAATAAACCTGCTTTTCTACTTCTGGCGGTGCAAACATTTTCTCTACTGCGGTTGGTGATCCGACAAGTCCATATTTGCTTAAGTTCTGATCTGCCATATCTTCAAATGTCATGATCTTCACTGGGCGGTCTTTGGACTGTTTCTGCAGTAAATAAGATGGTAATCTTGGTACACACATGTCTTTGTCAACTGTGATCAGACATGGATATGGAATCTTTGAAGTCTGTGATACACTGACTAAATCCTGTTTTACCTGAATAGACTCGCTGTCTGCATCTACGATCTCAGACACCCATGCTGCATGTGGGATTCCTAAATGCTCTGCGATCGCTGGCCCAACCTGAGCGGTATCTCCATCGGTTGTCTGCTTTCCACAAATAATAAGATCTATATCTCCGATCGCAGTGATTCCCTGAGATAGTGCATAAGATGTTGCAAGCACGTCTGCTCCTGCAAACTTGCGGTCAGATAAAATGACTGCATCATCTGCTCCCATCGTATACGCATCTCTCATCATCTCCTCAGCCTGTGGAGGTCCCATGGTGAGAACTGTAACACTTCCTCCTACTTTCTCTCTTAATTGTAATGCTGCTTCCAGGGCAAATAAATCATAAGGATTCGTTCTTGTCTCCCCGGATAAACGCTTCATTGCCCCTGTTTCTGGGTCAATGTCAACTTTAGTACCTGCCGGTACCTGTTTCATACATACTAGAATTTTCATTGTTCTGCTGCTTCTTTCGTATTATTTGTTACTCTTTCACTTTAACTGATTAACGTAACACTACTTATTATACGACACCATTTTTTTATTGTCGAGTTAATCATACAAAAAAATAGCATCTGTTGTTTATTTTTTCGTAACAAATGCTATTTCCTTATCTATTTTTCTTCTATTCGTCATCGTCACCGACGATCACTGGCTCTTTTTCTATCACTTGTTGTGGTTTCATCGCCTGATTCCCAACTGGTGCCAACAATACTTTTCCTGTTCCACGGTATACATTAACCAAGCCTTCGCCACTCGCTGCTGAGCCGAGCAAAGATTTTCCTGCTCGTTCTACCGTAAAATCAAGACTTCCGCTCCATGCGATCGCCAAGTTTCCGTCAATCTTTACAACATCATCTTCTAATGTGATCTCAACTAATTCTTCTCTTGAACAATCAGATTCTATGCACACAACTCCACTTCCTTTTAACCCAAGGTTGAAGAATCCTTCCCCGCCTGCAAATGCAGAAGAAAATGTCTTTCTTCTGACTGCTTTTTGTTTTAACGTAGATTCACATGCTAAAAACAATCCGTCATCTAATACGATCGAATTTCCCCATTCGTCAAGATCTAATAAAATGATATGTTTATATGTAGGTTCTAAAACAAGAGTTCCATCTCCTGTATATTCTGGCTTGATCACAGATTCTCCAGTTACTTTTCCTCGGATCGTCTTGGATAAGAAATCTCCTGCTCCTTTAATTCCTGTTGACGCAGAGACATCTCCTGCCATCCACTGCATGGCACCTGACTGAATCGTTACATTTCCTCTGGATAGTTCGCATTTTAGCTGACGTTTTCTTACATTCATCTGACTGCAGAAGAATGCTAACTGGGCATCTTCTGGCATGACACTTAAGTCTCTCTGATATTCGATAACTTCAAATGGTCCTGATTTGTCGATGATCTTTACATCGTCGTTGTCACTGAAATTGCTGATTTTATACATAATCTTTCCCCTTCCTGTTTCTTCTATAAACTTTTGATCTTTTTCTGAATAAATTTCTTCATAATATTCATAAAACTTTTGCATTACCAATGGCATTTGCAACATTCCAGATACAAAAAATTGATTTCGATCAGATGATACCTTCATATACATTTGATTATTAACTGCTGTTTCTGATAAAAACATATCATATAACTGTGTTTCAAAAATCCGATTCGATACTGCTACAATCCCATTTTTATCCTTTAAGAAGCCAAACGTAACTCCCAAATCTATAATCGGTGTTTCTCGTTTAAATGGAAAGTCAACTCCTGCAAATAAAATGTTTTGAAGCATTTCTTTTAACTGCGGATGATCTAACAACTTTTTGGTCATATCATCAAACAATGTGTTTGGTTCTTTTAACAAAACCTTGACTGCACTTAAAATTCCTTCTCTTGTCCACACTTGAACATCGGATACTCTTTCATCTAATAACTGACATATCTTTGAAACCAAATATGGATATCCTGACGTATAATCATATAAAATCCGACTGATTTCTTTTACATCCATACCTGTACGATGTTCCTGCTCGTATTCTTGTATCATTGTCTGAATATCACTTACAGAAAAGCTCATCTCAATATTAAAATCAACTGCGATATTCCATGGACTGTTATATTTCGATTCTTCTTGTGGATGTAGTTTTAACTTTAATGTTTTAATATCGTAAACACCTGCAAGAATTACAGAATGAAATGTTACATCTTTTCCTTGCTGACATTTTAAATATTTCTCTCTTAGAAGTCCAAGGAAAGATAAGAAAATCTGATTGTCTGAACTTTTGTCTACTTCATCGATCATTAGAACTACCTTTTTACCGCATTTTCTGCATAGGTTGCTGATTTTTGTTCCTAATGATCTCATAGGAAATCTCTCAGAGATTGAATGATTCCATTCCTCTAAAACTTTTTCATCTACATTCTGCTCTCGCAAACACTCTTCAATATCAAGTGAAAGTCCTTCGGCAAGACTTCCCAGAGATTCAAAATATTCATCGGCAGCTTCAAAACTTAAACTCAAAACCAGATAATCTTGTTTTCGCAATTCTTTTTCCAGAAGATAAAGCAAGGTTGTCTTACCATATTGTCTGGCTCGATTGATCGTAAAATATTTTTCTGATTTGATATATTGATTAATGATCACTTGAATTCTACTGCTAAGATCGACCATATAATTTTTCTCTGGGATACATGTTCCTGTTGTACAAAACTTCTTAATCACGATTTTGTCTCACCTCTTTCTTCCATTTGGTCTGTCTCTTTTTAGTATAGCATGAAACGTAAATTTCTACATCTATTCTTTTAGAAGTCTATCCAATAATACTTCCCGATTATTTATAAACATCTCCGTAATCTGATAACTTTCCGTCTCCTCATACTCACATAAATGAATCCTACCATCATCAAAACAATAAATGTCAGCGTCTGGAATTCCTAGTAAAATCGGTGAATGTGTAACAATAAAGAACTGTGCTCCTTTTCTTGCACATTTATATATCTCCATTAATAATGTTAATTGTCTTTGTGGTGATAATGCCGCTTCTGGCTCATCAAAAAGATACAATCCATTGGGCTGTAGATTATTTTGTGCTAATGCCAAGAAACCTTCTCCGTGTGATCTCTCATGATATCTGGCTGAATCTATTCCACCATATTCTTCTTCCTTCGTTGCAACATTATAGAAACTTTCTGCTCTAAGAAAATATCCCCACTTTTCCTTCCGATATCCTTTTACAATTCTGATGGCATTACATAATTCAGAATGTGTATCATGCGTAGAAAATACATAGTTTTTCGTTCCGCCTTCTGGATTGAATCCATGAGCTATGGCAATTGCTTCTAATAAGGTGGACTTTCCACTTCCATTTTCTCCAACGAAGAAATTGATTGAATTTTTAAATTCTAGCCTTTCAATATTTTTTAATGCTTCTATTTGTTTTAGATAACTGTCATCATCTATTTTATTCCAGTCAAATATTACGCCTTGTATAAACTGATCATTCATTGGATTTTCCTTTCTATCATGATAAGCTTCTTCCTAATCCTTTTATATTTTATCAAAAAAAGATATGACACGAAACTGTCTTTTCATATCATATCTTTCATATTTCTTATATTTTCATTTTTCTACATACTCAATAGCCTATAGATAATAAACTATCCTACATTGCTTTCCTGTATATCTCAGCAATTTCTTCCTGTGTAAATACAACCGGATTGTTCTGAATACTTGCCGCAGATACTTTCATACAGTTCTCTGCCATCCAAGGAATATCTTCTTCGGATAATCCAAGGTCAGATAGTGTACAAGCAAGGTCGATATCTTTTAACAGACTTCTTAATTTACCAGCAAGATCTTCTGCGGTAACCCCGCCAAAGATTCTTGCGATCCTAGCAAATTTGAAGTGATTTCCTTTATGAGATGCTTCTACGATCACTGGTGTTAATGCTGCAAGTCCCTGTCCATGGACGATGTCTTTTAGTCCGCTGGCTGGATGTTCCATTCCATGTGCCAGGGTGACACCTGCTGTATTGATGACCATTCCACCGATCGTTGATGCCAGTGTGATCTTCTCCCATGCTTCTTTGCCGTCTTCACCTTTATATACTTTGACAAGGTTTCCTGCGATCAGTTCCATCGCATATAAACTTAGAGCATCTGTAAATGGCTGTGCGATCTTTGATGTGTATGCTTCCATGCAGTGGCATAATGCGTCAAATCCAACAGATGCAAGTACATGTTTTGGCATTGTCATCATGCATTCTGGATCGACAATGGATACTTTTGCAACGATCGCATTGCAACGTAAGGATTTCTTATCTCCATTTTCCGGATTTGTAAGAACCGCAAATCCATTTCCTTCGGATCCTGTTCCGCATGTTGTAGGAATTAAAATCAATGGTAATGCTTTATCACTTTGTAATCTGTTATAAATGTAATCGTTGATATCTCCGTCATTGATACTTAAGAATGCGATTGCTTTTGCACAGTCCATAATGCTTCCGCCACCGATCGCTACGACAACATCACATCCATTTGCTTTGGCAAACTCAGCACCTTCCATGGCAGTTGTTGTTAATGGATTCTGTGCAACTTTATCAAATAGTACATGGTCAATTCCTGCTTTAGACAGACTATTTGCTACTTTATCATATAAACCAGATTTCTTTGCGCTGCTTCTTCCAGTTACGATCAGTGCTTTCTTACCATATGGTTTTGTAAGTTCTCCTGTTTCTAAGACTTTACCGCTTCCAAATGCGATATTAACTGGAAGAAAGTAATTGAAATTGATCGCTGGCTGTACTTCCACTACATTTTCTGCTGTGTTAACTGCTCCAAGTGCATCTTCAAATGTATGATCTTCTTCTGCTGTGACATCTTCATCATCGATCGCAACATCAATATGAGAAGCAAATTTATCTTTATATTTTAATTTACATACAATGAAGAAGATGATTCCAAGGACAGACCATCCACCTGCCATTGCCCATTCCTGTGGTACAAGGTTTGACCCTGATCCTGGAATGATATACATTGCGACCATAAATCCTGACATTAAGACTGCCAGTACACCAACAATCTTATAATGTTTTACTTTGTATGGACGAGCCATTTCTGGTGCTTTCTTTCTTAAGATAATGAAAGATAAGGAAACCATACAGTATGCAAGACAGCATCCAAAGTTACCTGCATCAACGATCCATACTAACATTTTACGTCCAAATAATGGAGCTAATATGGATAATCCACCGATTAAGTATAATGCATTCACTGGTGTTTTGTGTGTTTTATGTAATTTGCGGAAAGTTCTTGGAATCATATAAGATTCAGCCATGGAATACATCGCACGGCTACCACCAATTAGGAAAGAATTCCAACTTGTAATGATTCCACACATACCACCAACGATCAATACTTTTGACATGATACTGCTGTGGAATGCTTTTGCCATTGCGTCAGCTGTAACAAGTCCTGATCCTGCCTGAGATTTTACGATATCTGATGGCCCCATGACATATCCAACACCTAAGATGATCAATGCATAAAATGCTACTGCAAGCACGATTGATAAGATCATAATCTTTCCAATCTTCTTAAGTGGTACATTGATCTCTTCTGCCGCCTGCGGGATAACATCAAACCCAATAAAGAAGAATGGTGTCATAACCGCAACACTTAAAACAGTCTTAAAGATTGTTCCACCAGTATTTCCCGCAAAAAGCTGTGGTGTAAGATTACTTGAATCCCCACTTACAACAGATGCCACGATCAAAAGGATTCCAACTCCACCGATGATCGCTGTCAAGATCGTCTGTAATGTAGCTGCTGTCTTTGCACCTTTGATGTTAATAAATGTAATTAAAAATGCAACGATCATGGCAACTGCAAGCCAAGATGCATAAATGTCAAATCCAGCAACCGTATAGAGGTATCCCTTTAAAAACTTTGGATAAATATAAGTAATGATCGTTGGAAGTGCACATGCTTCAAAACATACAACACTGACATATCCTAAAATGATCGCCCACGTACAGATAAATGAACCAACCGGTCCCATTGCCTTATAACTAAATACATGTTCTCCTCCACACTGTGGCATTGCTGCAGTAAGTTCTGCATAAGTAAGTCCAACGAAGAATATCATAACGCCGCCAATTGCAAATCCAAGAACGGCTCCTAAAACTCCTCCTCGAGAGATCCAGTCTCCGGTTGAGACAACCCATCCCCAACCGATCATAGCTCCAAATGCAATGACAAGAATGTCCCATGCACTAAATACTTTGTCAAATTCTGATTTTTTCTTTTCCATTATATATCATTCCTTTCTTGCTTCACATTCTGTTTAAAGTTTCGAAAGAAAAAAGGCGCTAAAAGATCCTTATCTCTTAACGCCTTTGTTAGAATGTAAATGTATTTTATTTTAGTTTTCAAATCGCAGGTCAATTAACTGCATGATATATTTTGCTGTTTTTTCAAGTCCAAGAATACTAGAATCGATCATCATATGTCTTGTACGGCAATCTCTCATATCAGAGCTTGTCATATATTCATATCTTGATTTCAGCATCCCATCATTATATTTTACAAGTTTTTGTGCTTCTTTTTGTGATACACCTTTTTGCTCCATGATATGTTTCACTTTATATTCTTCTGGTGCATATACAAAGATATTTAAGCAGTCATCCCTGTCTTTTAATATATAGTTACTACATCTTCCGATAATGACACAAGATGACTTTGCCGCCAGTTTGTGAATAACCTCAAACTGTGTATAAATAACTCGATTTGTAAGATTTGCATATCTTGGTCCAAAGGTTGTGTCAAATTCATATTTGACATTTTCTTCTCCGGAATCGGCTTTTTCTACCAGATCCCTGTCAACTCCAAGTTTTTCTACGACCTGATCTACTAAATCTCTGTCGTAAAATGGAATTCCTAGTGATTCAGCAACCATCTTTCCAATGTCCGGACCACCACTTCCGTATTCACATCCGATATTTACGATAAAATGTTTCATTTACATTCCTCCCTGATATTTGTATCTTTTTTCAAAGATTTCCTTTTAAGCTAAGGATTCCACAGCCTCCTTCATGATCGCAAATGCTTTATCGCATTCTTCTTCTGTTACGATCAATGGTGGGATTGTACGAATCACACTACTTCCGATGGCTGTAACTAACAGTTTTCGATCAAAACATGCATGTTTAATATCAACTGCATTTAATGTGTCATCAAATTCGATACCTGTTAATAATCCCTGGTGTCTGACCTCTTTTACATGAGGAAGTCCTTTTAATTTCTCAGCAAAGTAATCTCCAACTTTCTTTGCATTTCCAGCCAAGTCGCGATCGATCAGTTCATTAACTTCTGCTAATGCTGCTGCACAGCTGACTGGATGTCCACCAAATGTTGTTCCATGAGATCCTGGTGTAAATGCTTTAGCAACTTCTTCTGTTGCACAGATTGCTCCGATCGGCATTCCTCCACCTAAGCCTTTTGCCATGGATACGATGTCTGGTTTGATTCCATAGTTCATATAAGACATCACTGCACCTGTTCGACACCATCCTGTCTGAACTTCATCGATCAAGAGTAACATATCATTTTCATCACAAAATTCTCTTAATCCTTTCATGAATTCCTGTGTTGCTGGATGAACACCACCTTCACCCTGTACTGGCTCGATCATGATCGCGATCGTATTTTCTGTACATGCATCTTTAAATGCCTGAAGGTTATTGTATGGTGCGTATGAGAATCCATAAGTCATTGGTCCAAATCCGACCTGACATCCATTTCCCGGCTGTCCTGTTGCTGACATTGCTCCGAATGTTCTTCCATGGAATCCCATCTTCGCTGTTACGATATGATAATGGTTTGGTCCGTATTTTTCGATTCCGTATTTACGAGCCATCTTGATCATTGCTTCATTTGCCTCTGTACCAGAGTTCTGATAGAAGATTTTATCCATTCCAATTGTTTCACATACTTTTTCAGCAAGCAGTGCCTGAGGAATTGTGTATGGATAGTTGAATGTATGCATGATGTCGCCAACCTGATCTTTAACTGCTGCTACAACTTTTTCATTACAGCTTCCTGCATTATTTACTGCGATTCCTGCATAGAAGTCGAGATATTCCTCACCATTTTCATCGTACATATACATATCTTTTGCTCTCTCTGCAAGGAAATCAAAACGTTCGTATGTCTCGATCATATATTTGTTTACTTTATCTTTAATATCCTGACTTGTTAATCCTGTATCTTTTAATCTCATATCTGCTTCCTCCTCATGATGTTATTGGTTATTTAACTTCTCTGGGCCAGATTTTGTTTATCTTTTTCATTGATAAACTTTAAATAATAAAAAAGAAAAGCAAGGGAAACTTATCCTGTTGGTAAGCGCCCTTGCTTAATTTCTATCCTTTATTTTGTACAACTATACAATAACACTAGCAGATTGAATTGTCAATATATCTTTGTTATTTTTTGAAATTTCTTTATTTCTATCTTTTATGATATATTTTATTATTATATTGTATATTTTTTTCTTGGTATTTTATTGTTTTTTAATTTTTTTGTAAAATATTATATATTACATCTGTCCATTATATTAAACATGTCATTTTATTATCTTACTACTTCCGTATGATACTTACCGATAATCTACAAACACACAGATAAAACTTGTCTTTTGTTGTGTTTCATTTTTATAATTATGTTTTTTATCTGTTTCAAATCGATAAATCTCCCCTTTTGAGATCTTCTGAACATCTTCACCACATTCAATCGTAAGTTCCCCATCTGTTACAGAAAGATATTCTCTTGTCTTCTCTCCATGGCTGCCACTGATATATTTGCCCCCTGGTTCGATATCAATGCGATAAATCTCTAATTGGTGATTATCTTCATATGGAAAACATGTCCATACTTTGTATTCACCGATCATTTCTTTTGTTGGTGTCATCTGATCTGGTGTTACAAGGCAGGATTCCATTGGCGGAGCATCAATTAATTCTTGGAATTCGATTCTTAATCCGCTTGTGATCTTTCCTAAAACACCTAACGATGGATTTGCTGTTCCCTTCTCGATCTGAGCTAGCATGCTTTTGCTGACTCCTGTTTGTTCTGATAGTACATCAAGACTCATGCCCTTGGAAGTTCGAATTCTTTTTAGGTTGACGGCTACATTGTGAGATAGGTATGATTGATAATCCATAGGAAACTCCTTTTTGCTTTTATTATCAGTTTCTTCATTTCTGCGTGTTCTAATGCAAGTATTATTACTATCCTTATGTTATCTGCAATACTGCTTTAATGCAAGTGCAATTTTTTACATAACCATTCCTTTTTTTAATGTTTCTAACTCGTCTGATAAGACGTCTTCTTCTACATCATTATAACTTCAGGCTATATCAAACTCACATTTTTATGTATTTTACACTTTCTAAATCCTCAACTATAATAAAGCCCATAAAACAAATCGACAATCACACCAAAAGGAGAAAACAACTATGTTAACATCAATCATTGGTTTCCCAAGAGTTGGAAACTTAAGAGAACTAAAATTTGCCACAGAAAAATATTTTAAACATCAGATCTCACGGGAACGTTTGCAAACAGTTGCGAAAGAAATCCGTGAAAAACAATGGAGATTATTAAAAGAAAATGGAATTGACCTGATCCCATCCAATGATTTCTCATTTTACGATACATTGCTTGACAGTGCAGCTTTGTTTAATATCATTCCATCTCGTTATAAAGAGTTAAATTTATCTGATCTTGATACTTACTTCGCAATGGCCCGCGGATATCAAGGAGATCACGGAGATGTTCGTGCACTTGCTATGAAAAAATGGTTTAACACGAATTATCACTACATGGTACCTGAAATTGAAGATGACACAGAAATCAAACTTACAGGTACAAAACTTTTTGATGAATTTCATGAAGCTCTTCATCTAGGAATTTTAACAAAACCTGTGATCACAGGACCATTTACTTTATTAAAATTAATTCGATATACTGGGGAAAAACAACTTCCTGATTTTGTAGAACCAATGATTCATGCATATGAAGACCTTATTTCTAAGGCTCAAAGAACAGAGATTTCATGGATTCAGTTTGATGAACCTTATTTAGTACATGATCTGTCTTCCGATGACATTGCATTGTTTAAGAAAATCTATACATTGCTTTTAGCAAAAAAAGGAAATTTAAAAGTTCTTGTTCAAACATACTTTGGTGATGTCCGTGATATTTATCATGAACTGACTTCTCTTGATTTTGATGGAATTGGACTTGATTTTATCGAAGGAAAAGAAACAAAATCTTTGATCAAAAAAGAAGGATTTCCAAAAGATAAACTTCTCTTTGTTGGAATTGTAAATGGAAAAAATATCTGGAAAAATCATTATGGAGACTCTTTAGCTACTATCACATGGCTTAAAAACTCTGAAATCTCAACTGTGATCAATACTTCTTGCTCTCTTTTACATGTTCCATACACACTGAAGAACGAAACAAAATTAGATGCTGATTATACAAAACACTTTGCTTTCGCAGAAGAAAAATTAGAAGAATTAAATGAATTGAAAATATTAAGTGATCTTGATTCTTACGAGACACATCCTGCCTATATTAAAAACTTGGAATTATTCTCATCAAAACGTAAGAATTCTTATGATCCTGAAGTTTCAAAACGTGTATCTGAGATCACAGATCAAGATTTTACTCGACTTCCTGACTTCTTTGAACGTGAAAAGATTCAAAAAGATGTCTTTAAACTACCACTGCTTTCAACAACTACCATTGGATCTTTTCCTCAGACTTTGGATGTTAAAACAAATCGTAGTGCATTTAGAAAAGGTGAGATCAGCGAAAGTGAGTATGTTGACTTTAACCGTAAAAAGATTGCAGAGTGCGTAAAATTACAAGAAGAAATTGGATTAGATGTCCTAGTTCATGGAGAATATGAGCGAAATGATATGGTTGAATATTTCGGGCAGCAATTAAATGGTTATCTGTTTACTGAAAAAGCCTGGGTACAGTCTTATGGAACACGTTGTGTGAAACCACCGATCATCTGGGGTGACGTATCCCGTCCAGAACCTATGACTGTTTCTTGGTCTGTTTATGCACAAAGCCTTACAGATCACCCTATGAAAGGAATGTTGACTGGACCTGTTACGATCCTTAACTGGTCATTCCCTAGAGAAGATATTTCTGTCAAAGAAAGCACTTACCAGATTGCTTTAGCAATCCGTGATGAAGTTTTAGATCTCGAAGCAAATGGTATTCACATCATCCAAATTGACGAAGCTGCTCTTCGTGAAAAACTTCCTCTTCGTAAATCTGATTGGTATTGCGAATATCTTGATTGGGCAATTCCTGCCTTCCGTCTAGTACATAGCAAAGTAAAACCAGAAACACAGATTCATACACATATGTGCTATAGCGAATTTACTGATATCATTCCAGCAATTGATGATATGGATGCAGATGTGATCACTTTTGAAGCTTCCAGATCTGATCTTTTGATCCTTGATTCTCTGAAAGAAAATCATTTCAAAACAGAAGTTGGTCCTGGTGTCTATGACATTCACTCTCCACGAGTTCCTTCCGTTGAAGAAATCAAGACTGCATTAAATAAAATGTTAGATAAGATTGAAATTGAAAAGTTATGGGTAAATCCAGACTGTGGATTGAAAACACGTGGAAATGAAGAAACAACTGCAAGTCTTAAAAATCTTGTAGCTGCTGCAAAAGAATTAAGAGAAGTAAAAGATTTTTAAATTTTAAACAGAGAGGTTTTTATGTAAAAGCTCTATCAAACGTCTATTCAAATTATGACGTTTGATAGAGCCTTGTCTTTCTGCTGTCATTTCGTTATAATAGGATTAATCGAACATATATACGGGAGGAATTTTATTTTGGATCAATTATTATGCCAATTAAACCAGGAACAACTAGATAACGATACTGGTTATATTAATACCTTCCATGGATTTTGTGTATCCATTCTACAGGAAGACTCCCATGCCGTACAATATCCAAAGAATTTTCTTGTTTTAGACAATCAGGAGATTGATTCTATGTTAAAGATCATTTATGAGGAACGCGGACTTACACTTCGTCATAAGACATTTTCAAAGGCAAGAGATATGATCGAGATGTATAAATTAGAACGATATCCTAATGATTATCTTGATCATATTGCCCTATTTACGAATAGTAACGTTACTGATGATTCTGACAAAGTAAAATTGATGACCGTTCATGCTGCAAAAGGATTGGAATTCCCACACGTATTCCTATGTGCATTAAATGAAGGAATTTTTCCTTCCAAGAAAACCTCTACAATTGAGGGAATGGAAGAGGAACATCGTCTTGCATTTGTTGCAATGTCACGTGCCATGAAAAGTTTATTTTTAAGTGAATCGCACGGAAAAAATTTTGATGGATCAACCCGTTACCCATCTAGATTTATTTTAGATATCGATCAAAAATTTTTAGAATACGTTAAAAAGCCAGAAGATACTCTGATCGCAGAAACCAAAAATTACATTCATTACAGTAATCGCTATTTAGATGGTTATGTTGCTGAACAAACTTTTCAGATTGGTGATAAGATCATTCATAATGTCTTTGGACAAGGTAGGATTAAATCCATCCTTTCTGATCGAAATGCATATATGATCAAATTTGAACAAATAGAAACACCTCGGATCATTTCATTTCGGGTTCCAATAAAAAGATCTTAAGTTTTATGTAAAAGAATCCTGAGTAAATTTTTACTACTCAGGATTCTTCTTTGTATAAAGAACTAATCGTAAATATCCTATTGCTCGAAGTCCATATTGGATAAAAGATGTACTCCATCCTAATGATCCTTGTGGATTAATTGATACACGTCTGACTGTTTCAAAATCTCCTGTATAAAAACATAACATGTAATATAGATATTCGAAAAGTCATTACATGATACGCTTACATATCATGGACATTTTGAGAGATTACAAACACTAATACTGCCTTACTTGAATTACCCACACCTCTAGATAAATTGCTTATTTGTGCAAGCACAAACGCAATTTATACTTTTGAAACTTACATCATATAATAATAAAAATATTAATTTCTATTGACGTACAGTTTTCTGTACAGTAATATATAAGTATAGAAAACGAGCTAAGAAAGGAGATACTATATGTTAGCAGTAAACTATACAAATTTTCGTGAAAATCTGAAGGATTATATGGATAAAGCAACAGATGATTATGAAACTATGATCGTTACACGTAAAAATAATAAAAATGTTGTTATGATTTCTGAAGAATCATACAATAATTTAATGGAAAATGTCTATGTCATGGGAAACAAATCCAATTATGATTGGTTAATGGAATCTAAAGAGCAATTAGAATCTGGGAAATATACAAAGCATGATCTTATTGAGGTGCAAGATGAATAAATTGTTCACGGATAACGGATGGAAAGACTATGTATATTGGCAAACCGAGGACCGTAAAACCCTAAAAAAAATCAATTCACTAATAAATGATATTTCGAGAAATGGAAATGTTGGAATGGGCAAACCAGAACCTTTAACTGGTAATCTATCTGGCTATTGGAGTCGACGAATTAATGATAAAGATCGTCTTATTTATCGAATTGATGAAGAAAATATTTATATTCTTTCTTGCAGATATCATTACGGTTTTCCTTCCGCTTCTCATGTAAGTTAATTTCAGCAATTACCAAGTGCTTTCTGAATCAACCGTTCAAAAGACTGAGTGAATCTTTCATCATCTTCCTCCGTCCGCTTTTTCGGTCCCCTAATATGACATTTATGGGAACTTCTTCTGGCTTTTTTATTCAAATGACGTTCCATTTCTTTTTGAATCCATGTCATAATTACATCCACAAGATATTCCTGCTGTACTTGGCTTAGTTCTTTTCTCGGTTGCATTTTATGCTGCTGGAATCTTATTTAACATATTAACCTTATCTATGAATTCTTTCATATCTTCAATATACTCATAAGGTGCATATTCTGAATATATATCCGGATCATCTAAAATAACAATCTGTACTCCTTCAGCTCTTAATGCTTCTAAAGTTCCTGGCAAACATCTTGCCTCATTAAGTGTTTTGCATCTATATGCTATACATCCTTGTTGATCAAAAATTTTCGCTACTACATATATTGATTTATCAATCATTTCTTTTTTCCTCCATTTCTTTTAAATTTTTCAAAAATTCTTCTTTATTCTTTATTTTTCCATCTACATATTTTCTATACAATTGGTACCCTATTTCTGGATTTTTATATTTATATACATATTGATGACTCCATATGTTAAATAAATAATCCTTTCCGCACCAAAGTTGTATTTCTATTGGATATGCCATATTATCTCTTTGATAATATAAATGAATTGCTCTATATCCGTCATCTGTCTTCTTTCCGTTTCGTAAATCTACTACACGAAAATAATCCGGATATTCACGAGGGTATTCTTCAAATTTTAGACGAAATCCTAATATGTCATTAAAACATTGTTTAAACCCTCCACCTGTTTTAAGAGTCTTTTCATACTTCCTTTTAATAGAATCTTCACTTTTAAAACGAGATCCAATAAGATTTTCTTGAAATATTGTATCTATATAGCTTGCCCTATATTTTTCTATATCATCTAAAATTATCGGTAATGGTGTCTTTCGAAGTGAAATCTGCTTTAAACTTCTTCCTAATGTTGAATGATATGATAAAATATCTAATACTTCTTTCGAAATAAATTGATCCACCTATTTCACCTCCATATATTTTAACATTATATTATTTCTATTGTATACGTGTTTAATTTTCTTTTAATGCTATTCTAGCATATTCATATATTTTCTACAATGAAAAAGCCACTGTAAATATTACAATGACTTTTCTGTATTTTTATTTAGATGTCTTTTGCAACAAATATAATTTAAATGGGTATTTTGTTTAGAATTTTTCGTTTTATTCTGATTAATTTACCATTTTACTTTATAAACTGATTTCTTAAGTGCTACGGGACCTTAAACTTATTTGGATTGAAAATCCACTCTTAAATAAAAATGCTTACAAAAGAACTCCTGCCCAGTGATTCGGTTACGCTATCAAACGATAATTATTCAGTTTTTACTATCTTATATCATTAATTTAACTTTGCATAAAGGCAAAATAATATTTCTCTCATGCTTATAATACATTCTATTTATGCAACACCTCTTAAACTTTTTTCCACTCCCACAAGGACATAAATCATTTCTGTTTGCTTTCTGAATTTTTGTATCCCTTCGTTGTTCAATTTTCGTTTCTATTTCAAAATTTTGAAGTGGATTTATTTTTAATTTTACAAATTCATCTAATTTCTTGAACTTTTCTTTCTCTGGTATATCTCCATCCCCTTGTAGCTCAATAATACATCTTTTATCTTCTGGATGACTGACAAGGCAAACCGCTTGCATTTCTTTAATTTCATCAATCACTTCTATTGCAAAATCGCCCCAATATAGTTTTCCTTTTCTATGAGGGCAAGACAAACTCAGCATTGACTTACCACATATACTACAATGCGATTTAGAAACAATATATTCACTACTTGCAAAAACTCTATATGGATATAATTTTTCATATTGCCGTAATATATCAACAATTTCTGGGATTTCTTTTCTGTCTTTAATATCAACAAATTCTCCTACTATCTTTGCTTCATCTAAACAATCTTGCAAAATATCCCATGAGTTTTTGTATCTATTTTCTATTAAACGCAAATGATAGCTGGCGAATGTCGAAAAAGATTTGAAATAATGTCTATAAATCATTTGGGCATTAGCTAACGTTTCATCTTCCATATTTATAGCTTTCGTTTTTATACCATCAAAAATATTATTGCAATCCTTATATTCTTTAAATGGATTATTAAAATTTCCTTTCTCAATCCTTTTCTTTAAAGAACATAGTTTATTGCATACTATTCTTACTTCTTCTAGTTCGCAATGACTTTCAAAATTTTTTAACATTATTCCTCCCACATCTTATTAAGATCTATTTTTTCAAAAGATTCCTTAAATGTTTTTGCATCTCCCTTGTAATGAATGGATTTTTCTTTCTTACCATTTTTCACAATAAAAGTCATATCAACCTCTGCCTCCTCCGTCTCTCGTCCTTTCATTTTCTCCACGATATAATTACTAACCATATTAATGGCAAAAGGAAGTAATACGTTTTGACCTATAAATATAATTGGCATCCAAATATCAAAGGAGTGAAGTGATCTAACTGTAATATCACCATCCAAAAGTATGTCATATTTATGATTGCTATCATTTTCTCTACAAAATTTCAAAAAATCTATTGTTTCTTGTGCAAAAAAATAACCTTGTTCATGAGAACCTGGCACAGCAACAAATTCATTTTCTTCTATTTTTTCTAAACTAATTCCATTCTTTTTGCAATAATCATAAACATCCCTACTACTATTTTTAATTGTAATATCGTTTTTCATGGCTTGTCTCCTTAAATGCTCATTTCTCTTTAACATCATTATACTCTATTTAATCTCAAAAGAACAGGTGACTTCCTTCCAAAATAACATTTAAGAATTAGTCCGTTACTGTTCAATGGTTAGCTGGACATGAAACAACCGATGGTATAAACTGATAACAGTCAAAGCCATCGGTTTTCTTTACCCAAATATCTTGGATACTCTGTCAAATAGATTTTCTGGTTCTTCCAGACACATCAAAACAAGCATGCTCATGCATTTACAGAGTTCATCGATGCTTTCAAAACTCCGGAATGTCACAGCCTGCGCCTGTTTCCGTTTATACTTCCTTAGAAGCCGTTCGGCTTCATTGTTCGTGGCTGGTACCCTGAGATCATGCAGGAACAACAGGTGATTCTGTTGATATTTCTTCATTCTCTGGAATAAATTATAACCATCCTGATAATAGGCACTTGCTGGAAGATATTCATATTCTTTCCGTGCAGTCTCCAGTATCTTCTAGTACCTTTCTTCAAATCCGGAAAACTTCAGAGGATCCATTTCTTCTGTCGACTGGTATCCATTCCTGAAATGGATCATTTCCTGTATTAGTGACCGCATTTCTTTATTCCACCTGCGGTCTGGCTCATTCTCTATACTATCTTTTAAGTACCGCAGTACATGGGCAAGACATTCCTGATGATCAGTTCCATAATGATAGAAGGTCCTATCATGATCATGCACGAAGATTCCCTGATAATCTTCTGTAACAGTATCTCTGACGCCCTCATAGCCTTTCTTTTTACGGGCAAAATACAGTGCCTTTCCATCTGGTGTTGCACATACATAGATCTGACAGTTCCTTTATATACACTGTTTACTTTTATTCCTGTAAAATCGTAAATATTCTCCTTAACTTCTCTTACAACCCGTATTTTTTTCTGATTTTTTGACAACTTATATTCCATTCATTAATCTTTTCTTCTGTATCATAATAATGTGCCTGAGGATCTTCATAAAAAAAATTTACAAACTCTTTCCATCTTGGAACTGAAGGTAAAGTTGTGTCAATCAAAGAACACAATTTATCATAATCAATAAATTGAAAATAATCCAGTTTTCTTTGATTCAATAGATTAGTAACTGTATTTTTAGCTCCCGCAGAAAATCTTTCTGCTGTAGAGATATAAATCCCACTACGTCTATCTTCAATAAATAAAGTTCCAATAAATTCTCGAATACCTTTTACTAATTCTACACTGTTAGGATTTTGTCTACGTTTAATTTGAACCAAAATAGGATCATCTGAAGCTAATACAATTAAGTCTTTTCCTCCATCTCCTGTTTGTCCAACATGAAGGACTTCACAATCAAAAATTCCTTTCAAAATATCTTGACAAAGTTCTTCAAGTTTGTATGGATCAATATTATATAATATATCTTTTCTCTTTTGGAGTTCATATTTAAGTACATCAATAGGTAAAAATTTATCTGCAATATCAAATTTTTTTGCTATTGCATAATAACGAGTATCAGTATAATCTGCATTAATCGAACCTATAGAGTCATCTGAATCACTAAAATGCGTTTTATATGTCCACCAAAAACATTTAGGACATTCAAAAACTTGTCCTTCGTAAAATAAATCTGTTCCCATGGTACCTGATTTCATGCCAATAAAAACTTCCTTTAATGACGTTCCACAAAACGGACAATTTTTATCCTTAAAAAAGAATTTTTCTAAATCGCTTGCTACATAATACTCATGTAACGTTCCACCATTTGGACCAATTCGAGAATACTCGTATTTATCATAATAATAATCTTTATAACCTATAATTTCATTTTTATTCATTGCTATATCCTTTTTTATATAAACATATCAGATTTTATAACCTCTTCTAAAAAATCTATACTAGCCATGAGCAAAACTCCACATATTCAGTATTTATGCGGGTTTACAAGGCATGGCAATCTCTTTTATCGCTACAAATTTATAGTAACAACCAGCTCCAAATGGTATAATTAAGTTGTCAAAATCAATTCACCGAAAGGAGCTGATTGTTATCTATCGTCAAGAAATTTTAAAAGACATTCGCCTTTTTACCTCTCAACCAGTTACAAAATTTTACGATTCACTTTTTCTGAATCTTGATTTATCCTTTATTACTGAATTCCCTAAAACCGGACGAAAAGGCTTTTCAAATCATGCTATGATCTGTGCGTTTATCGTCATGAAATGCGAAGGCTTTTCAATGATTACAGATCTTGTTAATTATCTTAACAATAACCTTCTTATCGCCCATTACTGTGGCTTTGATACCTCTGCCCCGTTACCATCTTACTGGACTTTCGATCGTTTCCTAAAACAGATCGATAACGATATGCTTTCATCTATTATGAAATCTCAGGTACTTTATCTTTCAAAACAAGGCATTATCGATACCTCTTTTATTGGTTTGAATTCAACTCCAATCGCTGCAAACACTTCACAGAATAATCCAAAATCATTTTTATCCAACAAATTTAAACCTGATAACCAACCTAAAGCAGATGTCGACTGTAAACTTGGTGTACATACTGCTTCTAACCAGACAAACGAGAAAAAATATGAGTTCTACTGGGGTTACAAAAATCATGTACTCGTTGACTGTATTTCAGGTCTTCCCATTTATGAGTTGACCACTACTACCAATGTCTATGATTCCACGGTTGCACTTGACATTCTTGCTGACACACATACTTTTCTACCTGTAACCGAGTGTACTTTCCTTGCTGATAAGATGTTAAAAATATCTATAATCAGGTACAGGAACTCTATCATGGAAAATATATCATTCCTTTGAACAAACGAAATACCAAAAGCCCAAAACTTCTTCCTCAGGGAAATCCTGTCTGTGAAGCTGGTCTTGCCATGTGGAAAGATGGTAAATTTTCCAGTAATGGATGCACTCGTCAAACTGATTTCTTAATGTCTGCGGGACCTTAAATTCCTTTCCGGTAATCGAATGCTCTGACATAGTGTTCAGAACTTCCGATATCAACTCCGAGTACTAAAGTTGATTCTGTGACTTGTTCAATCTTTTGATTCTGTGTATAATTCATTATAAGGGCCTCCGATAATTAAGATATTTTTCATCCGCCAAGATGATATCTTAATTATACTGTGAGGTTCTTCTTTCATCTATGGAGATTCTGCCTCGCGAGAGCCATCATTCCGGTGTTGAGTGAGCCGGTATTCCGGCTAACATTAATCCACTTTGATTTTGCTTAGGTGCTATTTATGAGAGTGGACATATCTTGTCAAGCCCTTGCCGCCACAGCGGTGCGATAGCAGGCTTTATAAGATGTGTTCAATCTCATACCCTAGCTGTAGAAAAAACAATTGTAAATGAAGTGGCTCACTTTACACCGGACAGATGGATCAATTAGCACCAGATTATTCAATCTATTGACATTATTTATGAATTACAGGAATGCTTAATATTTTTACATAATTTTTCTACCAATTTCCTCAACCCATCCAATATAATCTGAAAGATTTTTATATGCGCTACTCCAAACTTTTGAAGCACTACTATATCCAATAGTTATACTTTCCTGTCCATCATCAGATACTCCCGTTGCTTTGCAAAACACATGTCCTGCGGAATACATTTTGCCTGTACTAGAATCAATAGCATCACTTACATCAGATTCTGCCATAATTCTATATGCTTCTCCCGATTCATTAAATCGATTTACCATTCCAGAATTAAAAATTTCAAAATTAGATAAATTTCCAAGAACTCTGTTCATTTCTGCCTTCGGTATCTTTTCATATTCCGAACAAAATGTAGACACAATTTCTTCATAAATCGCCTATGTATGAGATTGTGAATAAATATGTAATAAACTTAATCCTAGATTATTCACGGCTATACCGTGTGAAGTGGCTGAAATCCACGTAATTACTGTATTTTAATTGAATATTGCTGTTTCACCTATCAAGTGAATAAAAAAAGAGCATCCATTTGTGGTAAAATTAAGGTGCCAAATCTTAAATAATAACCCAAAGGAGCCCTTTATGAGTATTGTAAACACCTTATCACTAGAAAGCAATAGACAGATTAAAATAAATT